>OGQX01000028.1_pt1 | contig 142480 bp, 126 predicted proteins | sample 1553291 | NCBI WGS metagenome assembly OGQX01 (sample SAMEA2580030, study PRJEB22360) | human gut metagenome | biome: human gut; feature: human-associated habitat; material: faeces | place: Denmark | collected 2008/2010
CGGGCCCCCGTCAATTCCTTTGAGTTTCACCGTTGCCGGCGTACTCCCCAGGTGGGATGCTTAATGTTTTCACTTGGCCTCACGGTCTAATGACCGAAAAGCGGGCATCCATCGTTTACCGTGCGGACTACCAGGGTATCTAATCCTGTTCGATACCCGCACTTTCGAGCTTCAGCGTCAGTTGCGCTCCCGCGAGCTGCCTTCGCAATCGGGGTTCTTCGTCATATCTAAGCATTTCACCGCTACACGACAAATTCCGCCCGCGTTGCGCGCACTCAAGTGGACCAGTATGCGCTGCAAGTCAGACGTTGAGCGCCTACATTTCACAACACACTTAATCCACGGCCTACGCTCCCTTTAAACCCAATAAATCCGGATAACGCCCGGACCTTCCGTATTACCGCGGCTGCTGGCACGGAATTAGCCGGTCCTTATTCGTATGGTACCTACAAAACTCCACACGTGGAGCACTTTATTCCCATACAAAAGCAGTTTACAACCCATAGGGCCGTCGTCCTGCACGCTACTTGGCTGGTTCAGGCTCTCGCCCATTGACCAATATTCCTCACTGCTGCCTCCCGTAGGAGTTTGGACCGTGTCTCAGTTCCAATGTGGGGGACCTTCCTCTCAGAACCCCTACTGATCGTAGACTTGGTGGGCCGTTGCCCCGCCAACAATCTAATCAGACGCATCCCCATCCATAACCGATAAATCTTTATTCCAATTCAGATGTCTTCGTCGGAACACATAAGGTATTAGACCGCATTTCTACGGATTATCCCTTAGTTATGGGCAGGTTGGATACGCGTTACTCACCCGTGCGCCGGTCGTCGCCCAGCAAAAGCAAGCTTTCGCTGTCGTTACCCCTCGACTTGCATGTGTTAAGCCTGTAGCTAGCGTTCATCCTGAGCCAGGATCAAACTCTCCATTGTAAAATATCATGGTTCCCTCATCAGCCTTGCGGCCGAATCAGAAAAAGTTTCTCTGTCACAGGACGCGATGGTTTATTGAAGTCTTCCTGTTTTCAATATAAAATTGAACGGTTCGTTTCTTCTACCCAATTCCCATACCCTATATATAATAAGGTGTAGGAATCGCTTCTTGTACTACTCTCTGTTGTATGTAATCTTCTCAAAGAACTCTTTCTCGTTGCTCTCAGTGTTTGGCGTTTGCCGTAGTTCTGAAAAGCGAGTGCAAAGGTACAGCTTTTACCAATACCCTCCAAACATTTCCAAGATTTTTTTGAAGAAAAGGCATAAGTTTTCCAAAAGATTGACAAAAAGAGCCATAGACACATTATATATTATATAGCAAGAAGACAAGCTCTATGTTTTTAGACAGAAAGACATAAAGGACATATTTTCCTTTTTTAGACAGAAAGACATAAAGAACATAATTTTAAAGTCAGAGCAACAAAGGAACAAATTCTTAAAGACAGAGGGACTGATTCGCTCTGCCTAAAAAGAGATAGAACTAAGAACATGAATGAACATGAATGAACATGAATTGCCCACAAATTATTCATGAATTAATAATTGATGAGAAATTCGTGGGCAATTCATGGACTTTCGTGTGAGGGTAAGAGCCTGTTCACAAATAGCACCCGTTGTAAAATATGTCTTTTATGTCTTTCTGTCCAAAAAGAAAAATATGTTCTTTATGTCTTTCTGTCTAAAAAAGAAAAATATGTCCTTTATGTCTTTCTGTCTTAAAAGGAAAATCTGTCTCTCTGTTACTCTGTCTTTTTCGTCTGTTCTTCTGTCTTAACTTATGACAATAAATCGCGGCTGAGAATCGATTCTTTTGAACGAAGACCTATGTCGGGCAGAATTTCGCCAAAAACAGAGCAAATTTACAAACTACTTATAATCAGTCTGTTGTGCTACTTCTGTCTCTTTTCAACCTAAAAAACACCATGATTTTGTCTGTCGAACAACTGAAATGACACGCACAAACAACCGAGATGACCTGCACAATCAACTGAGATGACACGCACAAACAACTGAGATGACAGCAAGAATGCACTTTGGAGGGCGAGAAAGCATTGTTTTTTGTAGGAAGGAAACAAGAAAGCCTGTCCGCTCAACTCTAGATTGCGAGTTGGAGCGGACAGGCTTTTGTAAATAAATAACATAGATTATAGTCTAAAAGAATGTCCGTCCGTCCAAGTCATTTTCCAGCTCTTAGTATCAGTCGCAGGCTCTGCTTATAGTTGACATAGTTCCACAGCCAGTTGAGCAGCACGAAGAACTTGTTCTTTACGCCGAGAATCGACCGCAAGTGCACGACAAGCCACAACAGCCAGGCCGTGAGCCCGCCGAACTTCCATCGGCCTATCTCCGCCACGGCAGCCTTACGGCCTATGGTAGCCATAGTGCCAAGATTCTTGTAGACAAAGGGGCGCATGTCCTTCCCTTGCTCCTTCCGAAGGATACTCCGTGCCACGTTCTCGGCCTGTTGCAATGCTACTTGGGCCAACTGCGGATGCCCCTGGGGCCATGCGTCATCGCCCTCGATGAGACTTTGGTCGCCAATAGCAAACACGTCGGTCATGCCTTTCACACGGTTCATGCGATCACAGAGCAGTCGTCCCGCATGCCCCACAGCCTCGTCCGGTACGCCGGCAATGGTATTAGCTTTCACGCCACTCACCCAGATGACATTAGCCGACTCGATGGTCTCGCCATTTTTCATTCTCACGACACGACCATCATAGTCGGTCACCCGCCAGCCTTTACGCACATGAACTCCCATGCGGATCAGTTCCTTCTCTGCCGTTGCTGACGACTTCTTATCCATCGCCTTGAGCAACCGGTCACCAGAGTTGACGAGATAGATATGCATGCGGTCAGCCAAATCGGGATAGTCACGCGGTACTACGTATTTCTTCATCTCAGCCAAAGCTCCCGCAATCTCTACGCCGGATGGCCCGCCACCCACAATGACCACATTCATAAATTTCTGCCGTTTGTCTGCGTCTGTCTCCGTTTCCGCCAGCTCCAGATTATGTAGGATATGGTTGCGAAGAGCCATTGCGTCGCTGACAGTCTTCATCGGGAATGCGTTGCGCGCAATCTGCTCGTTGCCAAAGAAATTGGTCGTTGCTCCCATGCCCAGCACCAAGTAGTCGTAGTGAATGGTGCCGACAGAAGTTTGAATGGCTTTCTCGTTTTCGTCGATCGACTTCACCTCAGCCATGCGGAAGTAGTAATGGGGATAGCCTTGAAACAGTCGCCGGATAGGAAACGCGATGTTGCTGGGCTCCAGTCCTGCCGAGGCCACCTGGTAGATAAGTGGCGGGAACTGGTTGTAGTTGTTTTTGTCCACTACAACCACCTGAAAACCGGAGTGACGCAGACTCATGGCCAGTTTCAGTCCGCCCAATCCGCATCCCACGATAACCACTCTTGTGCGTTCTCCTCTTCGGATATTGGCTCTCATCGTCTCACTTCTCAAGTCATTCAATTCATTGTTTGCCATCATTGTCAGCATATTTATGGTTTCACTTCTAATACATTTGCCACAAAAGCCGTGCCGTCTTCTTATTATAAATAATGTGGTCACAATTGTTACCGCACGGTAACCTATGTGAACCGCATGGCAGAGCAAAGATCACATTTGTTACCAACGGCAGTTGTATTTTCGACATTGTGCCACAATGGTATCACTTTTGCAATTATGTCAGTGAAGTCGAAAAGACAAGTAAACAAATAACAATTAAAGATATACGATTATGAACAGCAAACTGACAAAGGACATGACGGTCGGCTCCATTGTAGCCGAGGATTTCAATCGTGCACAGACACTTGAGCAGATGGGCATCGACTACTGCTGCCACGGCTCGGACACACTGCAGACAGCCTGCGAGAAGAAAGGACTCAACGCCGACGACGTGCTGGCAAAGCTCGACGGAAAAGAGGTTGCCGCCGGAGGTGCTCCCGACTTCGCCAACTGGCCACTGGACCTGCTTCTCGACTATGTGCTGAAGAAGCATCACCGCAACTTCCACCTTCACCACGAAGCACTCATGCAACTCGTCAGTAAGGTAGCCAGCGTACATGGTGTCCGTCACCCCGAGCTCTTAGACGTGAGAGATGCTGTAGCCGCTTCGTTTGAGGAACTCGACAGCCACTTCGCCAAGGAGGAGAACATTCTCTTCCCACAGCTCTACGAGATGTATCATGCACAAGAAGAGGGTCGGCCAGCTGCTCCCTGCCATTGTGGAACCATCGCCAACCCCATCAGACAAATGATGCTTGAGCACGATGCCACAGGCGAGATGTGGGAGCATATCACCGAACTGACACACAACTTCGAGACACCGTCCGACGGCTGCGCATCCTATCATCTCATGAGCCAGCAGCTCCGACAGTTCTTCCTCGATCTCAAAGAGCACATCTCTCTGGAGAACAACCTTATCTTCCCGGGATTCCTACAAATGGAGCAACAGGGAGAGTAAGCATACACACACCAAGGGCAGACTTTGGCCTGCCCATAAATTCAAATACAACTACTCATTGAAAGGTGAAATAATAAGAAAGGAATCAGAAATATGAAGAAGACAATCATAGTTTACGGATCCACCACCGGCAATTGCCAGGAGTATGCTGAGAAGATAGCTCAGAAGTTAGGCGTGAGCGATGTGAAGAATGTAGCCGATGTCGATGCCGACACGCTGTCTACGTACGACAATCTGCTGCTTGGAACCTCGACTTGGGGTGCCGGTGAATTGCAGGATGACTGGTACGACGGCGTGGAGATGCTGAAAAGTGCCGACCTCAAGGGCAAGACTATCGCCCTCTTCGGCTGCGGTGATGCCAGCGGATACAGCGACACGTTCTGCGGTGGTATGTCTGCTCTCTACGATACCGTGAAGGACAGCGGCGCAAAACTCATCGGACAGGTAGCAGCCGACAACTACACCTATGACGACTCAGAGTCAGTAGTCGACGGTAAGTTTGTAGGCTTAGCTATTGACAGCTCAGAGGACGAGGACGCCATTGACAACCGCATTGAGAACTGGACAGAAAGCATCAAGAGCGAACTATAGAAGATATGGAAAAGAAGATAGACCTCACACAGACCGTTTACCAGCTTACCCAAGCGCATCCCGAGCTCATCGACATAATGGCTTCGCTCGGGTTCAGCGAGATCACGAAGAAAGCCATCCGGATGTCTGTGGGTAAGCTGATGACGATCAGTCAGGGAGCAGCCATGAGAGGCATCGGCATGGAAGCCGTAGTGAAAGCGTTGGAAGACAAAGGATTTACTGTCGTCGGCAATCATACTAAGTCTGATGAACCGTCATCAAAAATACAGGAGGCTCCTGTGACTGACACTACCCAACAGATCAAATCACTGCTCCGGCGTATCAACGAAGGAGAGTCCATGGAGAGCGTGCGCGCCGACTTCGTGAGCCAGTTCAAGGATGTACCCGCCAACGACATCATACGGGCTGAGCAGGAACTCATCAGCGAGGGGCAGTCGGTCAATGAGGTAAAGAAGCTGTGTGATGTGCATTCTGCTCTTTTCCACGGCAAGAACAACGATGAAGATGTGCATCCGCATCTGCATCATGGTCTTCACCACGACCAAGAGGCAATGATGGTGGGGCAAGCTTCAGAGAACAGAGACAAGACTGCTGAGTTGCGGGCCATTGACGGTCATCCTCTTCAAACCTTCTATCATGAGAACGAAGCCATTGTCGAGGCACTCGGCAATGTGCTGCGGGCTCTGGATGGAGAAGAGGATGTGACAGACGCATTGCGCAAAGCCAGCGGATTGGCTGTGCACTATGCCAAAAAAGGCGACCTCATCTATCCACTGCTCAAAACGAAGCATGGCATCTACGGTCCGTCGCAAGTGATGTGGACCATTGACGACGAAATACGCGCTGAGTTCACTACGCTGTTGAGACTGCCTGCTAAAGAAGACGGACTAAGCGACGACTGGAAAAATCGTGTGAAAGACCTCATCGGGCGGGCACGCGAGATGACGTTTAAGGAGAACCGCATTCTCTTTCCTGTCTGCACAGCAAACTTCACCGACGAAGAGTGGCGGCAAATCTATGTCGACAGCAAGGCTTATCCGGAATGCTTAGGTGTAGCCAAAAAGACCTGGGAAGAAGGCGAGATACTGCTCCGCGAGGAAAAACAGAAAGGCAGCCAATCAGTGACCGACACAGCAAATGAGTTGCGAGTAGACATGCCGGGCGGTTCACTCACCCTCAGTCAGCTCGCTGCCCTACTCGACACCCTTCCCATGGAGGTCACTTTCGTGGACGCCACAAACATCAACCGCTATTTCAATCAGCCTTTCTCCGAGAAGTCGTTCAAGCGCCCCTTGGCAGCTCTTGGTCGCGAGGTGTTCTCATGCCATCCTCCGAAGATAGAACCAATGGTGCGCGCTATCATCGCAGACTTGCGTGCGGGCAAACGCGACAGCGTCTCCGTGTGGATGGAAAAGAACCAGCGCGCCACATTGGTCACCTATCACGCTGTTCGTGATTCACAAGGGCAATATGTTGGAACTATGGAGACTGTACAGGATATGGAAGAAGCAAGGAAGCACTTCGCTCAAAAATAGGTAGAGAATCATCAAACCGTTTGAACACAGTAACTCTATACAAAAATATATATTATTAATATACTCTCTATACGCGTGCGCGCGAGAAAAAAGACCGGAACCAAATTCCCGACATCGGCAAAATGGTTCCGGCCTCCTCCAAGCACTCCGAGAGCAAAGTCACCGTTCGGCGGGTTACAACCCGCCGCCACAAACAAAACCACCCACAAGGCAAGCATCACAAAACCAAATTATCATATACGACGAAAGCCGCTGAAATTCAGCGGCTTTCTTTCTGTTTATATATACTTTCGTGTGGTTTGCATAACCTTACCCGAAGTTGTCGTACATGATATTCTCGGGCTCCACGCCGAGAGAATCAAGGTAGTCGGTCACGGTCTTGATCAGCATTGGAGGACCACAGAGGTAGTACTCGCAGTCTTCCGGTGCATCGTGATCCTTGAGATAGGTGTCGCGGATGCAGTTCACTGCAAAGCCGGCATAGTACTTCACACCGGCTGCGTCGGCCTTGGGATCAGGACGGTCGAGAGAGAGATGGAAGTGGAAGTTGGGGAATTCCTTTTCCAGCTCCCAGAAGTCCTCCAGGAAGAAGGCCTCTGTCAGCGAGCGTGCACCATAGAAGAAATGCATCTCACGGTCAGTGCAGTGCAGCGTCTTGGTCATGTGCATGATCTGAGAGCGCAGAGGAGCCATACCGGCACCACCACCAATCCAAATCATCTCTTTGCCAGTATCGAAGCGCGGATGGAAGTCACCATAAGGACCACTCATCATCACCTTGTCTCCAGGCTTGAGGCTGAAGATGTAAGACGAACCGATGCCCGTCGGCACATTCTGGAAGCCCACCTGTGGTCTTGGCAAGAATGGTGTGGAGGCGATACGCACGGTCAGCGTAATGATGTCGCCCTCAGCGGGATAGTTGGCCATAGAATAAGCACGTACGGTAGGCTCTGGGTTATGAGCTTTCAGCGAGAAGATATTGAATTTTTTCCAAGCTCCGATATATTCGTCTCCAATCATGCTCTTGTCGAAGTCCTTGTCATAGTCGATGCAATCGTAAGCCGGAATCTTGATCTGAGCATAGGAGCCAGGGATGAAGTCCATGTGCTCACCCGGCGGCAAGGCCACCTTGAACTCCTTGATGAAACTGGAAACGTTTTTGTTGGAAATGACGGTGCACTCCCACTCTTTCACGCCGAGGATAGACTCCGGAATCTTAATGTCGAAGTCGCCTTTGACCTTTGTCTGGCATCCCAGACGCCAATGCTCTTTGATCTGCTTGCGTGTGAAGTGAGGGCGCTCTGAATCGAGGATCTCACCGCCGCCGCTGAGCACCTGCACCTTGCACTGGCCGCAACTGGCCTTGCCACCGCAGGCAGAGGGCAGGAAGATGCCATTGGCATTGAGCGTAGACATCAGGCTGTCGCCCTGGGGCACCGTGAGTTTCTTGTCACCGTTGATTGTGATGGTCACATTACCGCTGGGCGAGAGATATTTCTTCGCAATGAGCAGGATGATGACCAAAAGGAGAATCGCAGCAAGGAAGACTGCGATACTTACTGATATAAACTGTCCCATAATCTATGTTTTCTTCTCCTTAAAATTTAATACCCGAGAAGCACATCATGGCCATAGCCATGAGGCCCACAGTGATGAAGGTGATGCCCATACCCTGGAGAGGCTTAGGCACATCGCTGTACTCCATCTTTTCACGGATGGCACCCATGGAGACGATGGACAACGTCCAACCCAGTCCGCTACCGAGGGCATAGCCGATGCTGTCCCACACGGAGCCGATGTACTGCGCACTCGACGGATCCATGTTGATACGCTGCTGCATAAACAGCGAAGCACCCATGATACAGCAGTTCACAGCAATCAGAGGCAAGAAGATGCCCAGTGCTGAATACAAGGAGGGACTGTACTTCTCCACGGCCATCTCCACCAACTGTGTGATACCAGCGATGATGGCAATGAACAGGATAAAGCTCAGATAGCTCAGATCTACGCCCTTGACCAGGCAGTCAGGACCCAGGACATACACCTGAAGCAGATAGTCAACGGGCACGGTGACCAGCAACACGAAGGTCACGGCCATACCCAATCCGAATGATGTCTTTACGTTCTTCGACACAGCCAGGAAAGAGCACATGCCGAGGAAGAAGGCAAATATCATGTTGTCGACAAAGATCGACCTGAAAAATAATCCAAAGAAATGTTCCATAATAGAAATATCGCTTTAATAATGATCAATACCGACAAACCTTACTTCTTGTCCTCTTTATAGAAATAGGCTCGGTGAACCCAAATGACACATCCCAAGAGGATAAGAGCCATGGCTGGCATGGTCATCATACCATTATTGACATAGCCTGCGTCGTAGAAGCTCTGAGGGATGATCTTGAAGCCAAGGAGTGAACCACGGCCAAAGAACTCACGAAAAGCACCGACGATGACCAGAATCATGGCATAGCCGAGACCGTTGCCGATACCGTCGAGGAAACTTGGCCAAGGCTTGTTCATCATGGCAAAAGCCTCCAGACGACCCATGAGGATACAGTTGGTGATGATCAGTCCTACATACACCGAGAGCTGAACACTCACGTCGTAGGCCACAGCCTTCAGAATCTGACTGACGATGGTCACCAGTGCGGCAACGACGACCAACTGCACGATGATGCGGATACGCATAGGAATGGTCTTGCGGATGAGTGCAATGATCACGTTGGAGAAAGCCGTAATCACCGTCACGGCCAATCCCATGACAATAGCCGGCTTGAGCTGAGATGTCACGGCCAGCGCGGAGCAGATACCGAGAATCTGAACGAGGATAGGGTTGTTGATATTCAACGGGCCACCCAGCACCTCTTTATTTTGCTTACCGAATAAACTCATAATTCATCTTTATTATTTAGCATTCAGAAATTTAATATACTGTCCCAGACAATCGTGAAGCATATCCGTGACACCGTTGGATGTCAGCGTTGCGCCTGTTACGGCATCCACAGAGTTGGGATCATTGCTGTCGCGCTTCTTCAACACGGAGATGGCGATGGCATTGCGATCTGCGCCCTTGAAGAGCTTCTTGCCCTGGAACTGCTCCTGCCACTTCTGGTTGTCCTTGATTTCGGCACCCAGTCCGGCAGTCTCACTCTCATGGTTGAAGTAAGCGCCATAGATTGTGGACTTGTCGTCGTTCAGTGCGATATAGCCACTGATCGGTCCCCACAATCCCATGCCATAGACAGGAATCACATATTTGGTCTGTCCATTGACTGAGCAGACATACACAGCCAACTTACCGGCCTTGAAATCACCAGAATTGAGCTTAAAACCGGCAGCTGTGCCACCCTTAGAACCTTTGTCAACAACATTGCCGTTGGCATCGATAATCTCGTCGGCAGTGACCACCTCTTTATATTTGGCGGCAGCAGCCTGATCCTGCAAGCCACGGATGTTGAGCGAATAGAGTATCTGCTTCTGCTTGTCAAGTGCCACATTAGCTTCCTGGGCCGGGCGCAGTGCCTGAAAGACAAAGGCCAGCAAGAAGGCAACGATCACCACAAGAACGGCAGCATAGACAATCGTATAAGAATTGGAATTTGTTTTCATACCTTATATTATATAATGTCGTCTGCTTGATTAGTTAGAAGAACGTTTGGCACGCTTCGAGATATTGGACTGAACGACGCAGTAGTCGATCAGCGGTGCAAACATGTTGCCGAAGAAGATAGCGAGCATCATACCCTCGGGATAGCCTGGGTTCAGCACGCGCACCACCACAGCCATGATACCGATGAGAAGTCCATAGATATACTTACCGGTCTCAGTACGTGCAGAGGTGACAGGGTCGGTAGCCATGAATACGGCACCAAAGCAGAAGCCACCCAACACGATGTGCTCATACCAAGAAATAGGTGTCTTTCCCGTCACGGCAAAGATCAAAGCCATGGCAATGCCGCCGACAAAGACGCTCAGCATGGTCTTCCAACTGGCAATGCCTGTCCATAACAGAATGACAGCGCCAATAGCAATGGCGATGACAGAAGTCTCACCTACTGATCCGGGGATGAAACCCAGGACCATGTCAGCCAGACTTGACTGTGGCGTGATGCCCTGGGCAATCTGACCCAACGGTGTAGCGGCCGTGAAACCATCGGGCAACTGATAGCCGAGGCCACAGATGGAATCAGTGCTTACCCAAACAGAGTCACCCGTCATCTTGCTGGGATAAGAGAAGAACAGGAACATACGGGCAGCAATAGCCACGTTGAAGATGTTCATACCCGTGCCACCAAAGATCTCCTTGGCGAAGATGACTGCAAAGGCAACGGCAATGGCCAACATCCATAAAGGAGTCGTCACTGGGATGATTAGCGGAATGATGATACCGGAAACCAGATAGCCTTCTTGAATCTCCTCGCCTTTCCACTGAGCCCACGCGAACTCAATGCCCAAACCTACGATGTAGCTCACCAGCAGATTGGGCAATACAGCCAGGAAGCCATAGAAGAAAAGCGACCAAAAACCAGTCTCGGCCAGTTTACCGACAGCCGCGGCATTCTGATAGCCTACATTGTACATGCCGAAGAGCAGCGCAGGGAGCAGGGCGATGACGACGATGCTCATGATGCGCTTCGAATCTAAGGCGTCGTGAATACTGGCACCGGAATTCGACGTAGTATTGGGAACGAACAGAAAACTCTCAAAGCCTTCATAGATGCTGTTGAAGGCATGAAGCTTCCCGCCTTCTTGGAAATTGGGTCGAATGCGGTCAAAGTATTTTTTTAAACCATTCATAGTTTTAAATTATTGTTTCTGTGCTAATTTACATCAAGCATTCTCCTTGCGCAGGATGTCGAGTCCCTGACGCACAATCTTTTGTAATGGCAGCTTAGAGGAATCCACGAACTCTGCCAAAGCGAAGTCTTCGGGCGACACCTCGTAGATGCCCAACTGCTCCTGGCGGTCGATGTCACCTGCGATAAGGGCTTTGATAAGGTACTCGCCATAGATGTCCATCGGCAATACCTTGTCGTACTCGCCACTCATGATCATATGCCGTTCGCCACCCTTGACGCGCGCATCAAGATCATATTCATGGTGCTTGCCCTGAAGCCAAGAGAAATAGCTGTGAGACACAGAGAAATCATTGGTACGAGGAGCGATCCAGCCCAACATCTCGTCACGGTCATCACCCTCCGGAATGACAGTCACCTCGGATGTATGAGCACCCAGATAATCATCCAAGCCACTCTTCACACCCGTCAGGGGATTGCCATTGAGGATACGAACGTGCTGATCTGATGACAAGCGATCCTTCAGAATGTCAGACAGCTTCGTTCCCACCAGCACATTGGCGTATGCAGGCTCCTTCACCTGACTGCCGGCAATGGCGATGACACGGTGGAGATCCACCTTACCGGTCAGCATCAAACGCCCGATAAAGATGACTGCTGACGGATCGACCGTCCATACCACCTCACCACGGTTGACAGGATTGAGGTGATTGACTTGCACGCCTACATTTCCGGCAGGGCAAGGGCCGTCGAACACGGTTATCTCTACATCCTTAGCCTGAGTGAGTGCTGCGGATTGCTGTGCGGCACCAATACCCAAAGAGACGGGTGCCATCTTCGACAATGCAGTAAGACCTGTTTGGAAAGCAGCTTCATTGCCCTTAAGCTCCACTTCAAAGTCAGCAGCCAACGGCATGTCACGCAAGGCAGAAACGAAGATTGCCTTAGGAGACGAAGCGGGGGAAGCCACAACAGCGTAGGGCAGCTGATTGATATAAGCAAACAGTCCGGACTCCAACAACAATGATTTCACTGCATTCCCGTCCAACGATGCTACATCGTGTTTGCCATAATCATGAAAGCTCTGCTCATGGTCAGCCTTTACTTTCACATAGAGCACTTTACGCCGTTCGCCACGAAGTACCTGCTCCACAGTGCCACTCACTGGAGAAGCACAACGCACCTCCTGGGATAACTTGTCCACAAACAAGGGATCTCCGGCAAGGATATGATCTCCCTCCTTGACAACTACTTTTGGCTTTAAACCTACGAAACTACTTGGCACAAGGGCATACTCTCCCGACGAAATCACTTCCACACGTTTTTCCGTCGAGGCCTTTCCCTTTAAATGGATGTCTAAGCCTTTTCGTATCTTAACTACATTTGTCATAGAAAAAATAATAAGTAATACTTCTTATGATATGATGCTGAAATGTCTTATCTTGTCCCAATATGCATGTCCTGAAACTCTCCTTTTAATGGAGAAGCAATCTTTGACGATGCAAATATACTGAAAATTTAGATTAAAAATGATAAAGACAGCCATTTTATTTCATTTTCGAGTTTAATTTTATATTTTTGCACAGAAAATGAAATGGTTAAGGCACACAATCAATACTGTGGTATGGGTTTTATTGACATTTTACGTCACCCTTACCATCGCTGTGAACATACCTGCTGTACAAAAATATCTCGGACGCGAAGTGGCCTCTGCCCTGTCTGAAAAATTTGGCACGAAGGTATGTGTGGGCCGTATTGATGTCGGTCTGTTCAACCGTATCATCATTGACGACGTGACGATGCTCGATCAACAGCACCACACTTTGCTGCGTGCCGGCCGCATCTCTGCCAAACTCGATCTGCTCCAACTGCCTCACAACGAGATTTGTATCACCTCAGCCCAGCTCTTCGGCGCTGACGTCCACATCAATCGGGCAACAGCGAGTGCCAAACCGAATTATCAGTTTATCGTGGACTCTCTGGCTTCCAAAGACACTACCAACCATTCCAAACTCAACTTTCAGATTCACAGCTTGGTCATCCGACGTGGTGCGCTCTGTTATGACCAGTTAGATATGCCGAAGAAGCACACTTTAGGCTTCCATCATCTCAATATCAAGAACATTAGTACGCATATCTTGCTGTCGGACTTGACAAAAGACGCTGGCAGCATCAACATCAAGAAACTCAGTCTCACAGAGCAGTGTGGTCTGGACATTAAGGAACTCACCGCCAAAGCGTCTTTGTCACCCCACAAGATTACATTGGACCATCTTTTCCTTCGCACACCGACATCGAAGGTATCGCTGAAAGAGATCGCTGTTAATTTCTTGCGCAAGAACGATATGATAGATTGGGAATCAATGTCTTACGTAGGTAGCATTCAACCTTCAGTTATCAGTACATACGACATCAGTTGCCTCACCAACAAGATCAAAAGATCGCAAGACAACATTCAGTTCAGCACACGATTTCACGGCACGAAACATCATGTCGCGATTGAAAACATTCTTTTTGATGTCTTTCCCGGTACTGCACGCAAATCATCCATTCTCCATTTCGGTGGCGATATCCGTACAACACTCGGCAGCCATCAACCCAACTGGAGCATCTTCTGCCAACGTCTATATATAAATAAGGAGGGTAAGAATATCTTCAACGTGAGTCTTCCGGCAGTTGCCGATCGTCTCGATCATCTTGCTTTCACTGGCAATGGACGCGGAAAAGGCACAAAGCAAATACAAGTCATTGGAGCTCTGCTCTCAGACGCAGGAAATGCTAAAGTAAATTTCAAAATGGATCACCAGGCGCTTGCCGGTTATCTTGAGACGCAACGTTTCAATCTCCAGCAGATCACGGCTAACAAAGACTTGGGGGATTTGGCCGCAAGCATCAAAGTGGCAGGAAATCTTCAAAAGAAGATGTTCCTGGCAGACGGGCGTGTCGACCGAATCGACTTCAAAGGCTATCCTTATCAGCATATTGACATCAACGGTGCTTATAGGAATGAGACATTCTCTGGCCGCTGCTCCATCAACGACCCTAACATCGTTGCTACCATAGAGAGCAAGGACGGAATATCGCTTTCCCGCCATCATTACGCCCTTGACGCAGAGATTTCCCGACTGCGCCCGTCCGCTGTCAACTTGCTCAAGGGCAAGCTTGGCGACACCAACTATGCCGTTAACCTCTCGGCCAATCTCTCCGGCTCAAGCCTCAACAACCTCGACGGTCTTCTCAAAATCACTAATTTCCGTGCCCAAAGAGGTGAAGAAAGCTACGAGCTACAGTCTTTGCAGGTCAAAGCCGGCAAGAGCAATCATGACCATTTTGTCACGATGCTCAGCGATTTCGGACATGCTGAAGTGACGGGACAGTTTGACTATGCTACGCTTTTGCAAAGTATCCAAAACGTCTTTGTCCATCAGCTTCCAAGCATACAGACCCTGACATCTTTCAGATACCGCCCTACCCACTCCAATAACTTCGCAATGACAGCTACCGTCCTACGTGATGACTGGCTACGCTTCTTCACGGGCATGGATCTGAGTCTTCTGCAGCCTCTCTCTCTCACTTGCAGTTTGGACAGCAAGACCGAGGCCATTGACTGTCATGTCGTTGCACCGGATCTTGCCTACAATGGAGGACACTATCAAAATGTCAACTTCATTGCCACATCACCCAACAACCAGTTAAACTGTCGGGGCTCACTCACCAAGATGGACGACCGTGGACTTGGCACAGACTATCAGCTCCAAGCTACCGCCGTCGGCAACACCTTGCGTACCGGTCTGTCTATGGACAACCATGCCAAGAAGCAACGCTTGAGAGGACAACTCAATGCCGACATGGCATTCCTCACCAATGAGAAGAACCAAGTGGTTGCATCTTTTGATGTCAAGAAATCCCATCTGTTCGTTGGAGATTCCGTGTATACCATTCATGCCGACCAGCTCACTTACAGCAAGAAGCACCTCACCATCGACAATCTCAACATTGCCAGCAACTCACAGTCTGTCCGTATCAATGGCCAGGCATCGCCCAACCGTGATGACTCTATCATTGTGGACCTCAACAATGTCAATGTTGAATACATCCTCGACCTTGTCAACTTCCATTCTGTAGACTTTTCCGGCAATGTCAACGGTAAGGCATACCTGTCCTCACTCTTCGACACGCCAAAGGCTAAAGGCAACATAGTGGTTTCCAATTTCCAGTTTGAAGAAGGCAATATGGGAACGCTCAATGCCAATGTCAGGTGGAACAACGAGAAGAAGCAGATCGACATCGACGCGATCGCCCTGGATACAATGCATACCGACAGAGGCATCCAAGACCGACGGACTGTCATCAATGGCTATGTCTCGCCCAAGCGCAATGACATCAACCTCACCTTTAACGCCGAAAACACCCGAGGCGAGTTTCTCAAAGGCTTCTGTTCCAACTTCATGAGCAACATAGACCTTTCGGTCAACGGCAAGCTAAGCCTATGGGGCGACTTGAAAAAGATCAACCTCACGGGTGGGGCCAAGGTATCGGGAGCCACCACGATCACACCTATTAATACAAGGTATTACCTATCCGATGACTCCATCCGCTTCTTGGTGAATGAGATTCAGTTTGTGGATGACGCCATCCACGACCGACTCGGCAACCGTGGGCTTCTCACCGGTGCCCTATACCATACCCATCTCTCCCATCTGAGCTACGACCTTCATGTCAAGGCCGACAACCTGCTTGGCTATGAACTTGGACCAGACGACGGCAGTACCGTCTATGGCACGATCGCCGGAACCGGCTCAGTCGACATCAACGGCAAACCTGGAGAAGTAAACATTAAGGTGGATGCCACACCCTCTCGTGGGTCTGTGATGTGTTACGACATCACCAGTCCCGAGGCTATTGGCACACAAGAGTTTATCCAATGGGTATCCAGAGACTCACTCCAAGCACGACTGGCCAAAGCGTTGCCTCTCACAGACAACGACACTGAACCAGAAGACGTGCCTACCGACATACATATCAATTTCCTCATCCATGCCACCCCCGACGCTACGTTGAAGGTCATCATGGACAAGACGAGCGGCGACTATATCGATCTCAACGGCACCGGTGCCATCCGTGCCACCTATTATAATAAAGGTGGCGTGAACCTCTACGGCAACTATGTTGTTGATCACGGCATCTATAAGTTGACTATTCAGAACATCATCAAGCGCGACTTCACGTTCAAACAAGGCGGCACCATCTCTTTCGGCGGAGAGCCAAGCAATGCAAGTCTCAACCTTGAAGCGCAATATACGCTCAACTCCGCCAATCTTGCCGACCTGCAGTTGGGTCGCAGATTCTCCGGCAACAACATCCGCGTCAACTGTCTGATGAAAGTCACCGGCACTCCGTCTGATCCTAAAGTAGACTTCGACATGGACATGCCAACAGTCAGTGCCGACGTGAAGCAGATGATCTACAGCATCATCAACAGCGAGGACGAGATGAAGCAGCAAGTGCTGTATCTGCTTGCCGTAGGCCGCTTCTACAATAAGACCGAAAACAACGCCCAGAATGCTGAAGCCAAGGAAAGCCAGACGACGCTTGCCATGCAGAGCATCCTCAGCGGACAGCTGAGCCAACAGATCAACAACGTGCTTGGCTCTGTCGTGAAAAACAAGAACTGGAACTTTGGCGCCAACATCTCCACAGGTACAGAAGGTTGGAACAACGCCGAATACGAAGGTATCCTCAGCGGCAGCCTCCTCAACAACCGACTTCTCTTCAACGGTCAATTCGGCTATCGCGACAATGCGACCACCGCCAACCAGTCGTTTATCGGTGACTTCGACATCCGCTATCTCATCGTGCCCAACGGCAATCTGAGCGTACGCATCTACAACCAGACCAACGACCGCTACTTCACCCGCAACTCCTTAAACACCCAAGGAGTAGGCTTTGTGATCAAACGTGACTTCGACAACTGGAAAGAACTGTGGCATAAGAAACCATGGCATAAGAAAAAATAAGGTGAAAATAAATAGTAGAAAAGCGTTCTCCTTTCACGCTTTTTTCATAACTTTGTAAGCCAAAAAGAAGAGTGGAAAGTCATCAATGAGATGATTTGCCGGTTTTCATCAAATAGACATCTAAGTATGCAATATCATAATAGTATCGTTATGGAAAAAGATCACGCCGTCAGCCTGAAACAGCTGATGACCCTTGTGCTGATGCTTACAACATTCAGCATGCACCTCCCGGCAAAGACGGTCGCTGAGATATGGAAAACGATGCCGGATACTATTGTTCCTTATCTCGACCCGCAACAAAGACAGGAGATGCCCTCCTATGCTTCCATGCATGTAGACGGAAGTGTCGACAATCTGCTTGAAGGCAAATGCAGAATGGACACATTGACAAACAGTTACGCCCATATCCAACTCAATGCTACCAAATCTATACAACTGAAATTACTTCCCACATCAAATCAGGATTCCATCGTATGTCTTGTTGAAACCTGGCTGGCCGGTTCTGTCGATAAGGACTCCATCCCAACAGGCGAAAGCGCCATACGCTTCTTCACACAAGATTGGAAAGAGCTGTCCACGGCCCAATTCTTAGGTGCACCGTCCGTCAACGACCTCGCTGGTATGCTGACGACCAAACCCGACACAATGCCGGAGCAGACATACAAAGCACTAAAGGAAAAACTCGATCCACAAATGGTGTTAGCGGAAATAAATGCCGATGACAACACCCTTCATCTGAAAATATCCTGTCCCCTGCTGTCCAAAGAAGAATACAAGGAACTCCATCAGATTCTGGTCACAAGACAACTGTCATGGAGAAACGGAAGCTATCATTCCGTCAATCAACAATAAGTTACTAACACCGCAAGACTGATCACAACAAATAAGAAAATAATAGCCATGAACTTAAAAGTGCGTTTAGCATTCATGAATTTCCTGCAGTTCGCTGTCTGGGGTGCTTACCTTACATGCATGGGTATCTACCTCACCAATGCAGGAATGTCCACTCATATCGGTGCGTTTTTTGCCATGCAAGGCATTGTTTCCATTTTCATGCCTGCCCTTATGGGCATTGTTGCAGACCGTTGGATTCCCGCCCAGCGTCTGCTTGGTCTTTGCCATCTGCTGGCCGGTGCCTTTATGATGGGTGCCGCAGCTTATGGCTATTATGCAGGCGCAAACGTGACCTTTGCCACTTTGTTCACCCTCTACTCTGTCAGCGTAGCATTCTACATGCCTACTCTGGCACTTAGCAATTCCGTAGCTTATTGTGCCCTCACCCAAGCAGGCATGGACACCGTCAAGGACTTTCCGCCCATCCGTGTCTTTGGTACAGTAGGTTTCATCTGTAGCATGTGGTTTGTCGACATCATGGGCTTCAAGGCCAATGAGTTGCAGTTTGTTGTCAGTGGCGCACTGAGCATTCTGCTCTTCCTCTACACATTCACCCTGCCAGCCTGTCCCGTCAGTCATGACGACAAGCATAAGAGTCTGGTCGATGCCTTCGGTCTGCGTGCCTTCACGCTGCTCCGTCAAAAGAAGATGGCAATCTTCTTCGTTTTCTCCATGTTGTTAGGTGTCAGCCTGCAGATCACCAATGGCTTTGCTACTCCATTTATCGAGAGTTTCGCCAAGATACCAGAGTTTGCTGACACCTTTGGCGTGAAGCACTCTGTCATTCTCTATTCTATCTCACAGATCAGTGAGACACTGTGTATCCTGATGATACCCTTCTTTATGAAGCATTTCGGCATCAAGAACGTCATGCTCATCGCCATGTTCGCATGGGTGCTTCGTTTTGGTCTTCTCGGTGCCGGTGATCCGGGCAGCAAGGTATGGATGTTCGTGGCCTCCATGATCATCTATGGTGTCGCCTTCGACTTCTTCAACATCTCCGGCTCACTGTTTGTCGACAAAGCAACCGATCCTTGTCTGCGTTCGTCCGCCCAGGGTCTTTTCATGCTGATGACCAACGGCTTGGGCGCTACGATCGGTTCACTGGCCGCACAGGAAGTTGTTGACCTCCACACCGTCGGCGGCGTCACGCAATGGCAGTCGTGCTGGTATATCTTTGCAAGCTACGCCCTCATCGTTGGCGTTGCTTTCGCATTGGTCTTCCGCCCCAAGAAGGAAAAAGCAACAAAATAATCGTTATCTGCAATGGCAAGTATACAGCTTAAATTCCAAGCCGCAGCTGAAGTAAACGGCAAAGAGCAAGATGGCCTGCTGCTCCTCTCTGATCAGGAGCAGCAACGCCAGCTCGTGATCACGTGCAGCAGAAAGATCCTCAAAGAGATCACTGAGAGAAAGAGCAATGACATCAATATCAACGATGACATTGCCAAGATCCTTTGGGAGATGATTCACTGGCAGACTACGTTGGAGTTGTCGATCCATATCAACACATTGGAGGATGGCGTATACAAGGCATTGCTTATCAACGAAGAAAATCAATTCAGCCTTCCCGTCCAAGCTGATGCAGCCATCCTGCTCTCTTTGATCAGTCACAACGAGATTCCCATCTACATGGATGCGGCCTTGTTTCGCAGACAGAGTTCGGTCTATCAGCCCAACGCCAAAGGATTGCAACTGCCGCTCAACATCATCAGCGAGCCGATGCTCCACGATCTTCTCGACAATGCCGTGAAGACCGAACGCTACGAAATCGCCTCTGAACTGAGAGACGAATTGAAGAAAAGAGAGGAAGAGGACAAGAAACGCAGCCAAGAAAGCAAAGACGAGGCAGAGGATGCCCGATAACAGCCCACAGCCATGAAGGAAGAAAGATATTTCTATGTGCCTGATGCCAGCCATCAGAAAGAGTTGCCGAAAGAAGAAGCGCAGCACGCCTTAAGAGTGCTACGCATGCAAGTTGGCGATGAGATGTTTCTCATGGACGGCTGCGGTACCTTCTACCAAGCAGAGATCACTGCCGCCAACACCAAGCATTGCCTCTACAATATCCGGCAAGCTATGCCTCAGGAAGCGACGTGGCACGGCCATATCCATCTCGCCATCGCGCCGACAAAGATGATGGACCGCATGGAATGGATGACAGAGAAATGCACCGAGATCGGCTTTGACGAACTCTCGTTTCTGAGATGTCAGTTCTCTGAGCGTACGACAATCCGCACCGACCGCGTAGAAAAGATTGTTGTGGGAGCCGTCAAGCAAAGCCGCAAAGCATGGAAACCGGTGGTCAACGAATTGACAAAGTTCAGCGACTTCATCCATACACCCCGGGAAGGCCGGAAATTCATAGCCCACTGCTATGACGAAATCGACCGTGCCGACCTCTTCCAAACCTTACAACAAACGCCACAAGAGGAGAATGTGACCATACTCATCGGTCCGGAAGGCGACTTCTCTATTGAGGAGGTGAGGGAAGCCATCAGCCAAGGTTATGAGTCCATCACCTTGGGAAGCAGTCGACTGCGCACAGAAACTGCCGGACTGATGGCTGTCGCCATGGCTCAGCTGTCCAAACGAAACGTCTAAGGCGACAATTGCCAGACACATTATTATATATAGGTATAAAGCAGAAATCTCGATAGATGATCTATAACGGGTAACGACAATGAAAAGAATATCATTTTTACTTTCACTATTCATGGCACTGGCATTGACACTCTGTTCATGTTCCAACGACGATTATATCAATGCCATCCCCGGCAACAGCACACTGCTGATCTCCATGAAGCCTGCCAAGCTCAGTGGCGTCGGCAGCCCTACCATGCTCAAAGCGATGCTTCACGTAAGCAACATCGAGGATGCCGGTCTCGACCTCTCTGAGGATATATTCTTCTTTGAGGACGCTCAAGGTAATTTAGGACTCTGTGCCAAAGTTAAAGACGATGACGACTTAGAAAAGACCGTCAAGCGTCTGAAGATTGACATACACCATAAGCGCGACTACAACTTCGCGGCTTTGCCCAACAACTGGATTCTCGGTTGGTCAAAGCAGGCTGCATTGCTGATGGGTCCTGTTGTACCAGCTGCCCAAGCCGAGATGATGTCGCTCATGGCTAAATATCTGGGAGAAGACGAAGACAACGGAATCAAAGCAACACCTGTCTACGACAAGCTCGACTCCATCAACGCACCGATGTCACTCGTCTGTCAGACCAGTGCCCTACCCGACCAGTTTGTCGCTCCCTTCACCTTAGGTGCTCCGCGCGACGCCAATCCTGCTGACGTGTATATTGCCGCTGAGATGAAAGTAGCCAATGGGCGCCTCCATATCAATGGGCAAACTTTCTCCTTCAAGCGCAATATCGAGCAGGCTTTGCAGCAGGCTCATGCCATCTACCGCCCCATCAAAGGCAAATATGTGAAGTCAATGGCCAAGAACGACATGATCGGCATGTTCCTCAATGTCGACGGCACGAAGTTCATCAAACTTATGCAACAAAACAGAGGGCTCCAGGCTCTCTTGGCCGGCATCAACTCTGCCATCGATATGGACAACATCATCAAAGGCGTCAATGGCGACATGACCATCATCGCGCCTTCCCTTGGCTCTGACAATTTCCAGATGACCATGGCCGCACAACTCAAAAACGCTGACTGGCTCGGTGATGTGGACTATTGGAAGCAGAGTGTACCGCAGGGCGGACACATCGGTGACTGGGGAAGAGACTGCTACTACTATACAGATTCGAAGACCACCTACTTCTTCGGTGTCACACAGGACTGGCAATACATGAGCGGCAGCTCTAAGGAGAAGGCTTTACAGAGCATCAAGGCAGCCACTCATCCTATCGACGCACAGTTGCAACAAGCCATCATCGGACAGAAACTGGTAATGGTCATCAACCTCGCCGCAGTCAATGGCAGCAAGGCGCAGGCCGTCACAGGAATGCTTTCACCGCTCTTCGGCAAGCTCAATGCCATCGTATATACACTAAAATAAAATTCTGCCCGTCCCCTTCATTTCAGAGAAGGATGGGACTATATTCATTCAGAGATATGCAAACCATTAATTTGACTTCCGTTCTGCCGCAGGTGTTCCAACAGAGCAAAGACCTGAAATCTGAGATATGGAAGCAAAACGTGAAATTCGAGCGAGGACACCTCTATCTTGTAGAGGCTGAATCGGGTAAGGGAAAGAGTACTTTTTGCAGTTATATCGTCGGCTACCGTCACGATTACAGCGGTACCGTGATGTTTGATGACCGCGATACTAAAACCTTCAAAGTCAAGGACTGGGTGGAAATGCGTCAACAGCATATCAGCCATCTGTTTCAGGAGTTAAGATTGTTTCCGGAACTCACAGCCTGGGAAAATGTACAAATCAAGAATAAGCTGACCAACTTCAAAGACGACGCCACCATCCGCCAATGGTTTGAGATGCTCGGCATCGGCGACAAACTCGATGCCAAGATCGGACGCATGTCCTTTGGACAGCAGCAGCGCGTGGCAATGATCCGCGCACTCGTACAGCCGTTTGACTTCCTGCTCGCCGACGAACCGATCTCTCACCTCGACGACAACAACTCACGCATCATGGCAGACATCATGATGACCGAAGCCAAGGCACAGGGAGCCGGTGTCGTCGTGACCAGCATCGGTAAACACATGGACTTAAACTACGAAAAGACATTATTGCTATGAACTTAGTTTGGAAGCTGCTCCGTCAGCATATCAGCATACCCCAGTTTGTGGGATTTTTCTTTGCCAACCTCTTTGGCATGCTCATCGTGTTGCTGGGCTATCAGTTCTATCGCGACGTGATGCCCGTCTTCACATCGGAAGACTCCTTCATGAAGTCCGACTATATCATTGTCAGCAAGAAGATTGGCATGGGCAACACCATCTCCGGACGCACCAACACTTTCACGCCCGCTGAGGTCAACGACGTGGAGAATCAACCGTTTGCCTCCAGCGTGGGCACCTTCACCTCCACAGAATATAAGGTGGAAGCCAATATGGGTGTCAACGGGGTCAACGTGCTCAACTCTGAGCTCTTCTTCGAGAGCATCCCCGATCACTTCGTCGACGCGCCCAAGGGCAGTTGGAAATACACGCCGGGCGACCATGTCGTGCCCATCATCCTGCCGCGTGCCTATATCACCATGTATAACTTTGGCTTTGCCCAAAGCCGTTCTCTGCCTAAGATCAGTGATGGCCTCGTGGGGATGATCAACTTCGACATCTTCATCCACGGCAACGGACACGCCGACCGCTTCAAAGGCAAGGTCATCGGCTTCTCGTCGCGACTCAATACGATTCTTGTGCCGCAGGCCTTCATGGACTGGAGCAACAACTACTTCGCACCGGGCAGCCACTCCGATCCTACCCGACTGATCATGCAGGTTGACAATCCGGCCAACGAGAAGGTGACGAAATACATCGACCAAAAAGGCTACGAGGTGGAGGACGATAAGCTCCAGGCCGAAAAGACTACATACTTCCTGAGAATGATTGTCACCATGGTCATGGTTGTCGGTCTGGTCATCTCCATCCTGAGTTTCTACATTCTCATGCTGAGCATCTACCTGCTCGTACAGAAGAACTCATCGAAACTCGAAAACCTGCTGCTCATCGGCTACAGCCCCAATAATGTCGCACGGCCCTACCAACTGCTCACCATCGGACTCAACACCGGTGTGCTGCTCATCGCCTGGGGCACGCTCTACTTCGTTCGTGACTACTACATGGGTGTCATCGAGACGCTCTTCCCCGATATCGACAGTGGTACGATGTTGCCGGCTATCCTCCTCGGACTCTGTCTCTTTGCCTTGGTGAGCATCTGCAACATCATCGCCATCAGACACAAGATCGTCTCCATTTGGAAGAGAAAAGAATAAACGCGACACAACCATTAAGGCATGAAACAGTTCGATCACTACACGGTTGAGGCCGATGCCCAACTGCTGGACTGGCTGCTCACCCATCTCGACGGTAGCCATTCCAAAATCAAAGCCACACTGCAAGGGCGCGGCATTCAGGTCAATGGCAAGACGATCACGCGATACGACTATCCGCTCAAGGCAGGGATGAAGATTGCCGTCAGTAAGACCAAGCGCAACCTCACGCTTAAAAACCATTACGTGAAGATTGTCTACGAAGATCCCTACCTCGTCGTGGTAGAGAAAAACGTAGGCATCCTCTCCATGGCCGCCGGTCACAGCACGCTGAACGTCAAGTCGGTGCTGGACGAATATTTCGAGCAGACGCGACAGCATTGTACCGCTCACGTGGTGCACCGCCTCGACCGCGACACCAGCGGACTGATGATCTATGCCAAGGATAAGAAGACGGAACTGAAACTGGAAGAGGACTGGCACCATACGGTCTATGACCGCCGCTACGTGGCAGTGCTCTCCGGCGTGATGGAGCAAGACCAGGGCACCATCACCAGCTGGCTCAAAGAGAACCGGGCCTATGTCACCTACAGCAGTCAACGGGAGGGAGACGGCAAACTGGCCATCACCCACTTCTATACGCTCGACCGCAGTAGAGAGCATTCGCTCGTGGAATTCAAACTGGAGACAGGACGCAAGAACCAGATACGCGTGCACTCCGCCGACATGGGGCATCCGGTCTGTGGCGACATCAAATACGGCAATGGCGATGATCCGATCGGACGACTCTGTCTCCATGCTTACGTGCTCTGCTTCTACCATCCAGTGACACACAAGCCAATGGAGTTCAGCACACCCATCCCCGTGACCTTCCGCCGGCTCTTCGGAACCAATAATCCGCAAAAACATCAATAGAGACATTAACATACAACAGCTCAATTTATGGACACTCACTTCACCTTCTACGTCATTCTGATACTGGCCTTTGTCGTTAGCATCTTCATCATACGCAAGATTGCGAGTTGTCTCCTCAAACTCATCATCGCTGCTGTCGCCCTTGGAGTGGTAGTGGCAGCTTATTTTCTCATGCAAGGTTAACTAAGCACTCATGATTTTTTTCTTCTCCGCAACAGGCAATACCGCTTGGGCCGCCAAACAGTTGGGCTTCTACACCAGCGACCGGCTCATCAACATCGCCAAGAACAGCACCGGGCCTTTCACCGCTCAGCTGGAACCAGGCGAAGACATCGGCTTTTGCTTCCCTATCCACGGCTGGCGTCCTCCGCGCATCGTCGTTGACTTTGTCAAGCAACTTGTGATCGATGCCACCGGGCACTATGTCTATGCGCTCTGCACTGCCGGTGACACGGTAGGTGAAGCCATGGACATCTTCCGCCACGAGCTGTCAGAGAAAGGCATCACACTCGATGCCGCCTTCTCGTTGCTCATGCCGGAGTCGTATGTCGGCCTGCCCTTCATGGATGTGGACAAGAAAGAGCGGGAGAAAGCCAAGCAGGACAAAGCAGCGGAAGAATTGAAAGCCTATGCCCAACAGATCGAACAACATCAGAAGCACGTAGAGCGTCTGATCATCGGCCGTTGGCCACGCATCAACAGCCGCGTCCTCGGCGCAGCCTTCTACCGCTGGCTGATCACCGACAAGCCTTTCCATGTTGTTTCAGACCGTTGCGTGAAATGCGGCATCTGTGCCTCGGTCTGTCCTGTCCACGACATCGACGGCGGACTCGGAAAAGAGCCCCGTTGGCTCCACAATGGTCAATGTCTGACTTGCTTCGCCTGCTATCACCATTGCCCGCATCACGCCATTGAGTTCGGTAACAGAACGAAGCATAAAGGACAATACTTCTTCGGAAGAAGAAAGCTATAGGACTTAGAAGAAAACAGAAGCTCACCTAACGTTCAGACAGTTCTCTTCACGATGCAAGTAATACTATAATAGTAGCTAAGCTCTTATTGTAATGGGGAATTCATTGTATCAGCAATATTTGTATACTTACATATATTGTGCCCCCCTTCTTTTTATTTATCAAACAAAAAATATCATATATATTGTCACTTTCATCAATTATTAGTATTTTTGTAAAGTGAAACCTATTTATTTGATATGAAGTATTCTGCCCTTAAGAAAATGCTATCCGTGATCGCCTTGTCATTATGTATCTCGTGTAGCGATGAAACAGAAACAATCTCTGACCTGAGAGGAGGAGACGAAGTATCCCAAACGGTACTCGACAAAGGAAGTTATACCCTCAGCAAGGAAGGTGGTATGACCGAGTTCAAGTTTACGAATGTGAGCGTTGATTCGTGCTATATTCAGTCAGAACATCCAGACTGGCTCATGTTAGATAAAATAGGGAGCTATTCCGATGAACTGGATCTATACCTGACAGCTCAGCCCAACAACGACTGGGACACACGTACGGCGAAGCTCTGCTTGATGAAGGGAAAAGAACGTAGGGACATTACCTTCAGTCAGAGTGCCTTTCCAAAGATGGAAAGTAGCACGCAAGTCATCAAGTTGGCGCCTAACGATACGGTTTTCACGTTTACCGTGAAGACGAACGTTCCCGTGCGTATGAAAGCCGATGTAGCAGAAGGACTGTCATATATCTACTATGATTATGAGCAGCCCAGCCATGAGGAAGGCAAGGCATGGACGATCGCGGTCAATGGCAAGGTGCCGAAGAATGAAGGTTTAGGCAAGGCATCCACCATATACGTGATGGGTGATGGCGTGCCAACGGCAAATGTCATCGTGTGGCAAACTGGAACCGTAGGTGATGTGAATCCCGTGCTCAACAACTTAAAGCCAGGTGCATTAGCCGAATTTCTCTCGGCAGATCCCAAGACCACGCCCTACATCAAAAGTCTGAAAGTGTCGGGCGAGCTCAATGGTGACGATATCTACGCACTGCGCACATTACTGACCCGATACAAGACGCTGAAGGCCCTCGACTTGTTTGGCGCACGTATCGTCAGTGGTGGCAAGGCGTATCTCACGACGGCGTTGAACGAGCAGTATTATACCCGTAATGATGAAGTGAGCGAGGATATGTTCCGCGACTGTACGAGTCTCGAAAAGATCACGCTGCCTGAGCATCTCAAGGCGATTGGCATCCAAGCCTTTGCTAATTGTTCTTCCCTGCAAGGTATCGAGATCCCCTCTACGGTGAAGAGCATTGACAGTCAGGCTTTCTTTTCCTGCACGAACATGTCATTTATTGGTATCCCCATCGAAGGCTCACAGTTAGAATATATAGGGCCAGGAGCCTTCTCCACAGGCTCAGTCCTTGACGACCTGTATATCCCTGCCACTGTGAAAGACCTGAGCAGACTTGCCTTCTCACCCTGCCGGGTGCTTGAGTTGCATGTACAATGGACAACACCGCCTAATGTGGTGATCACCAAGCAACTTGCCAAGGGCAAGCTTTATGTCCCCAAGGGCTGCAAGGGCGCTTATGCTTCCGACAAGAATTGGGGTAAGTTCTCAGATATCCAAGAGGAATAACAACGCAATATAAGACACAAAACTGTCAACCAAAATCAGTACACAACAGACATTTCTCCTATTACTTTTACATCCTTAAGCTCTTGGATGTTATTAAAATCCACAACAGAGTCTTTTCCTTCCCATTTCACAAGGCGAGTTCCATATTGTGAATCTTCTACCGTAAAATGGCTCTTTCCTTTTGCCAATGCAAGTGTTGGTAACCAACAAAGGCATAGCAGAAATAGTACAGCAACTGAAATCTTACTTTTTATCATAATCTTCTATTTTTAGTGTTCTTTATATTCAAAGACGAAAGAATGATAAAAGGGTAAACTACTTTTTCCAATATTTTTCAGCCATAGGCTGCAACCTTTCCTTTATTACTTCCATAACAGTCTTGAAATCAAGAGTTTCTTTCCATTGAATCTTTTTCAGAAATGCTTTCCAGCGAACTATACGTGCTGCGTCTGTCGCAAAACTTTCTGTAAACAACTGCAATTCGGGATTGTATGTAAGCCCTCTATTATCGAAAGTCGCCTTAATCGCATCATATAATGTGTCATCAGACAAGTCTCTCTTTGTCAGGAGTTGGTAACAGTCGAAGAAATCTTTCATGCGACTGTTGAGCACATCTCGGTCTATCATCGTATGGAATTTCTCGGCAACAACAGTCTCCAAGGAATATGCCTGTATGTTCACAGATGGAATGTCAGGCAAAAGCAATGGGAAGTCAATAGTTGTTGGATATGGAGTTACAACATCACCAAAGCCAATGTCAACAGACATGTTGTAAGCGATAGTATCCATGTGGGCCGTAAAGTTTTTCTTTCCCATTTTATTCTATTGCTATTTCAAGATAATTCTTCAATGTATTGAATACTCTGAGGCGTTTGGCATAATCTTGCAAACGAGTGAGATTGCGGTTTGGCTTTTTCAGATAGGAGCGTATCACTTCAGCACAAATATCTAACCCCAATTTATTCCTGTATTTTACAGCATCGCAAACACTTCGCTCCATATCGGTAATACGAACATGATACCCTGAAATTTCTGCATCCATAATGCCGAACTCCAAGTTCTCCTTCTTCCAATAATACAGCTCTATCGGAAGCGTATCTGGTATCACCACTTTCCGCTTGTTAGCGATAGCAATGCAAAAGGCTGGTGGTACTGTTGTTGAAAGCTGATGGTAAGCCCAGGCGTTATATAGACATACAATGCCATTGGGTACAATCCGCTCCACATCAATCATTGTATTAAGCAAAGCATCGGGAACGGCATATATGCCATGACGCAACTTTATCAAGTCGCCACGCTCCTTAGCTCTCAACAGTCGTTTATAATCTGACAAATGAGAGATATCAGTAGTGGAGATAGTGCCACCAAGTGCTACTACTTTGCAAACTATATTGTCCATTTCACCTCTTATTAAATGTCATTACTGCTGCAAAAATACAATAAATTTCGAGAACACGGTAAGATTCTACGGATAATTTCATAAAACACCGCACATTATTGCATATTTTCAGAGTCCTAATTATATTTGAGATGATAATAAACTCTAAAAAACATGCAACAATGCAGTATTCTAAATTTAAAATTGTATCTTTGCCCCAAGATGAAAAGAGTTGTTTGACAAGCAAACGTATGCAAATTGTAGAAATTAGAACCGTTGCTAAGTCATTACCTCCATTGAGGTAATACAGTACCTTGACAATATTGATTATTGCAGATTGTCTGCTTAAAAGTACCTAACAACTATTGTGGCATACCCCTTTCGGCATGACCTTTCGAAAAACAAACTTATTGACAAAAGTCTGTCAACCTTTTAACACATTCTAGAGAGACCACCGGACTGAAAACTCGAAAAAAGAAAAATCTGAGGGGGAAAAGAGAAGGTTTTTAGGAGAAAACAACTGAGTTGACCAAGTCAGATAACTGAAATGACCGAGTAAAATAGCTGAGATGACGACATCAAAACAGTGGAATGAGACAAAATTCTCTAGAAAATTTTGTCTCATTCCACTGTTTTGATAGAACCAAGAAAGCATAACGCAACGTATATCACTGTTAACCAATAAGTTAACAAAAACGCCTCAAAATTGCGAAAATTGAAGCAAAGGACAGTTTGATTCTGAGAATCGCATTCTCAGAGCCACTTTTTTGTCAGTTTATTCAACAATCGAACAAAATATGGAAAAGGGTTGCGGCATATTTCAACTTTCGGAGTCTTGAAACAAAAAACTCCCTGCCCATAGTAACTACGAGCAGGGAGCAAATGGATATGTTTGTGAAACGATTACTTCACATAGACAACAGCGATACGGTTGGATGTAGTACCCTGAACACCCTTACCAGTAGCCTCATCGACTACGACACCGTTCTTCTTGAGATACTTGGCAACCTCGTCAGCACGAGCCTGAGACAGTCTGTCGTTGACCTCTTTGCTGCCCTCTGGAGAAGCAGTACCAACGATCTGAACGTGCTTGCCGCTCTTCACAGCGTTGAGAGCCTTCTTAGCCTCCTTGGTCAGGAAGCTCTTGCCCTGAGCGAATGTCACGAAGACGAGGTTCTCTACCTTCACCTCCTGAGGAGCCGGAGCCTCTTTGACGACTTCCTTGACGATCTCCTTAGGCTTCTTAGCCAACTCGTCGCGCAGGTCGTTGATCGTGCTGTTGAGCTGATCGATCTCAGCCTGGTCGTAAGGCTTCACGATATTAAAGTTGTGTGTGCCATTGCTGTTCTTGAACTTGTAGACGACACCAGCGTTGAGCTGAACGTAGCTATGGTTGATGTTGTACTTCATACCACCGTTGGACAGATTGTAGTTGACACGGTCTGTATTGTCGTTCAAGCCATAGTTGATAGAAGGCTCAACATAAGCCTGCCACTGCTTCTGGCTACCGAAGTTAAAGGCAAAGTCGATGCCCAACTTAGAAGTCAGATTGTTGCGGTAGTCGAAATCCTTGCTGCCTACGCGCTCGTTGTTGTGACCGAAGATATGACCCCAGCCCAGACCGGCAACAGGAATCACCTCGAAGCAGCGAGGCTCACCCTTGTAGCCACCGAACCAGTTGCTCAGGTTTACAGTACCCAGCAGGCTGGTGTTGAGGAAGCGGACAGCCGTACCGGTAGAAGCGAAAGGCTTATTGGAGAAATAGGCGTTGCTCTCAACAGCGAGACCGAAGACAGGAGTGAACCAACGGCCAACGCGAACACCGAAGTTAGGATTGAGACCCTTCAGCCAGGCGTTGCCTGTGGTCTTTGTTGCCACACCGCCATTAACGCCAACGTAGATGTTGTCGAATGTCTTACTCTCCTGCACTGTCTGTGCAGATGCGCCAGCAGCGATCAGGGCTGCTGCCATCAAGGTAAATAACTTTTTCATAACTTATTTGTCTTTGTGTAATTAATATATATTTCTGTTATGCTGCATACAAACTGTGTGCAAAGTAAAGGGATTTTTCTTAAACTTCCAAATTATTTTAACGCTTTGAAGGCAATAAAACATAAATTAACAAGAAAGTATGGATTGGAGACTACAAAGCAAGAAGAAAAGGACAATTAGCAACCAAGAAAAAGGCAGATGACAGAAAGTCACTGTCACCTGTCTATATGTCAAAGGCTTAGCAGGTTTCTCGTTTCTCGCCTGCTATTGCCGGGGAATGGTAATCACGGTCACGGAATAAGGTTTGAGCGTGATCGTGGAACCACTGACACGAGTCGTCTCCACCTTCACATTCATATCGTTGGGCTGTCCGCTGAAGCCTACGGACTCTACACCAGAAGGAATCGCCAGTCCTCTCACATCAACTGTCAAGGACTGTGGCAAGGCATTGACAAGTTTCACCCACGTGATTCCCGTCTTCTGGTCCCGGACAACACTCGATGCCACACGATAGCGGATGTTCTCGGGCAAAGAGAACTGGGATGCGACATAGCGGTCACCGGCACTGTTGCCCCACAACTTCTGGGTGTAGTAGCTGGGAGTAAGCGCCGTGATACTGTCAGAGTTAAAGTAGATCATGTCGGGATTCCAGTTCTGATGAGCCTCATTGCAGAGCAGCGGCGCATAGCTGGCCATACTGACGATGTCGGCATTGCGCTCGACATTGCACAGGTGGATGGCCTCGACCAGCGCATTCTCCACCCTGCGGTCGCGGGAAGCCCACTCGCCAAGATAGACTTTCGGGCCCTTGCGGTCGTAGTCGTCGTAGTAGTCCTGATGATGCAGGAACCATCCCGGAGACTCGTAGTAATGCTCGTCGACCATGTCGATCAGATCGTGATGGGCTTTGGCAAAGCGCCAGCCCTCAATATAGTCGGCCGAAGGATTATGGAAAGGTCCCACAGTACCACAGACGGTGATGTCTGGATACTTCTGCTTAATGGCTTTGCAGATCATCTCATAGCGCTCCTCAAAGGTTGTGGAGACGAGATCTTCGTTGCCTATACCTATATATTTAAGGTGGAACGGTGCCGGATGCCCTGCGTCGGCACGCATCTTGGCCCACTTAGAAGTGGCCGGATCGCCATTGGCCCACTCGATCATATTGAGGATCTCCTGACAATAAGCCGGCATGTCGGCCATCGGGATACCACCTTGCTGACCGCCGTAGCCATCCTTGTCGGCAGCGGAGTTCTGACAAGGTACACCCGCGGCCAGCACGGGAAGCGGCTCCGCACCGATGTCCTCACAGAACTGGAAATACTCATAAAAGCCCAAGCCACGTGTCTGATGATAGTTCCAAATGTTCTTCGCGGGCTTACGGTCCTGCCAGGGACCTACGCTCTCGTTCCAGTGATAGATGTTGTCAAGTCCCTGACCATGGCTCATGCAACCACCGGGAAAACGTACGAACCGAGGACGGAGGGCCGCGATAGCCTCGGCCAAGTCTTTGCGAAGCCCATGTCCCTTGAAGGTACCGTGAGGAAAGAGGCTTACCATGTCTACGGCAATGCTGTCCTCTTTCAAAGGTGTCAGCATCAGTCTGACCTGACTCTTCACTGCTTTCTTGTCAATGATCAGAGGCAGGGCATAGCGTCGCCAGCCATCACCTTCGACCTTTATCTTCTCTTTTGCGAGCATCTCGCCCTTGTCGTCGACAAGGCTCACCAGCAACTGATTCTTGCGTCCATTCTGGCTACGGACAAAGACAGAGAAGTCGAACTGCTGGAGTGGTTCAGCCATCAAAGCACCCCACCCTGTGTTATAGAGTGTGTCTTGCTTGGTCAGGAGCACATAGTGGGGATTGTTTTTGCTCAGCGGCTCTGCCGTACTGACGCGGATCGGATGATTGCTCTTCCATGCGGTCGTTGCGTTCCACCCACGATGGTCGTCGGAGGTGTACTCGAAATCACGGTTCTGAACAAGTTCCGCATAAAGGCCACCATCGGCAGCATAGCTAATGTCCTCGAAGAAAACGCCCATCAGTCGGTCGCTGATCGCCTTTTGTTTCAACAGATCAATGGTCAGCGTCGTCTTTAATGGTGAGGTGAGAGAAGCGAAACGCTTCGCGTCGTCCTTCATCGCCTCTGCACTCATGCGGGCATCATTGGCCATGGCATCGAAATACTGGAAGAGATAATCCAACTGGAGCTTGGGCACATCGAAAGCATTGCCCTGAAAGGTAGTTCCGGCGACCGTTGCCGTGTCGCGCATCCAGGCAGCATCCTCTATCGTGCTCGCATCGGCAGATTCCGTGAAATGGCGGAAGTCATTGGATGCCTGAACATAGTGGCGAGAACCATCTTTGGCCTTGAAATAGATGTCGATGTTGTCGGGATCCATCTGGAACATGATCGGCTCCAACACACCTTTCTCTTTGACACGCGGATAGTCCTGCGGGCGCCATGTTACCAAGTCCTCGCTGTAGGCAGCCGCAAAGCAGGGCGCATAGTTGTTGACGGAGAAGAGCAGTCGCCACGTCCCGTCCTGAGTCTGGATGACATAGGGTGAATACATCTTCTTCTCACTACCCCATGCACCATAGTCCGAGCCACAGAGCTGTCCCAAGTCCTGCCACTGGTTGCGACCGGTGAAGTAGGCAACATGCAATCCTTTGGTTGGTCCGGGAGAATAGAGAAAAAGCTGACACGTGGTGTCGCGTCCGGCAATCTCGTAGGAAGCCCGCTGACGCTGGCCCCACACCGTCGATGGCATTGAGGCTGTAATGAAAAGCGATGTAGAGAATAGTAATAGTTTGGTGTTCATCGGTAGAAATTTTGAAATGAGAAGTAGGTTCTTTAAAGAGTAAAAGCAGAGAGCCCCCGAAGGGGCCCACTACCTTATTTGTAGTATTCCTTCTTGGCCGCAGCCAGTGTGTTCTTCATCAATGAGCAAATCGTCATAGGGCCTACACCACCGGGAACCGGCGTGATGAACGAGCACTTCGGTGCCACCTCGTCGAACTTCACGTCGCCATTGAGGCGGAAGCCTTTCTTCTTCGTGGCATCAGGCACACGTGTGGTACCGACATCGATGATCACGGCACCTTCCTTCACCATGTCGGCAGTCACAAAGTCAGGACGACCGATAGCCGCAATGATGATGTCTGCTTCACGGCACTCAGCCTTGATGTCCTTAGTATGGGAGTGGCAAACCGTCACGGTGGCATCGCCGTATTGCTTCTGCATCATCAGCTGTACCATCGGCTTGCCGACGATGTTGCTGCGTCCCAGCACCACACACTTCTTTCCGGATGTCTCGATGTGGTAGTGCTGCAAAAGTGTCATGATGCCCAACGGTGTTGCAGACACAAAACACGGCAGGCCAATGGCCATGCGACCCACGTTGATCGGATGGAAACCGTCGACATCCTTGCGGTAGTCGATGGCCATGATGATCTTCTGCTCATCGATATGTTTCGGCAGAGGCAGCTGTACGATGAAGCCATCGACCTGGGGATCGTCGTTGAGCTTGGCCACACAGGCGAGAAGCTCTTCCTCGGTAACATCATCCTCATAGCGGATCAGACGGGACTCGAAACCGCACTGCTCGCAGGCGATGACCTTGTTTTTGACATACGTCTCGGAACCGCCATCATGTCCCACCAACACGGCAGCCAGACAAGGGCGCTTGGCTCCCTTGGCCACCATTTCCTTTACTTCGTCGGCAATCTGCTGCTTGATGGCAGTAGCAGTGGCCTTTCCATCTATCAACGTGTACATAGCTTATATTTATTGGTTCATTGCGCCTTTCATGCGCGCCATATTTGCCATCATGGACTTCATCTGGCTGCCGGTGACCATCTTCATCATCTTGCGGGTCTGATCAAACTGCTTGATGAGTCGGTTGACCTCCTGGATCGACGTACCGGAACCTTTGGCAATGCGCTGGCGACGGCTCACGTTGAGCACCTCGGGATGAGTACGCTCCTGCGGTGTCATACTGCGGATGATCGCCTCAATGCCGTTGAAAGCATTGTCGTCGATGTCGATGTCCTTGATAGCCTTACCTACACCCGGGATCATCGAGGCCAGCTCCTTCAGGTTACCCATCTTCTTGATCTGCTCGATCTGATTGAGGAAGTCGTTGAAGTCGAACTTGTTTTTCTGAATCTTCTTTTGCAGTTTGCGTGCCTCTTCCTCGTCGAACTGCTCCTGAGCACGCTCCACGAGAGAGACAACGTCACCCATGCCGAGGATACGGTCGGCCATACGGTCGGGATGGAACACGTCGATGGCCTCCATCTTCTCGCCAGTACCGATGAACTTGATGGGTTTAGTGACAACCGTGCGGATGGAGAGTGCCGCACCACCACGGGTATCACCGTCGAGCTTGGTGAGGACGACACCATCAAAGTCCAGACGGTCGTTGAACTCCTTAGCGGTGTTGACGGCGTCCTGACCCGTCATAGAGTCGACAACGAACAGTGTTTCGTCAGGCTTGACGGTCTCTTTGAGTGATGCAATCTCGTCCATCATCTGCTCATCGACTGCCAGGCGACCGGCAGTATCGATGATGACGGTGTCATAGCCTTTGGCCTTGGCTTCCTGGATGGCGTGGAGGGCGATTTCGTTGACGTTTTTGTTTTCCGGCTCAGTATAGACCGGCACGTCGATCTGACCGCCTACGACTTTCAACTGATCGATAGCAGCCGGACGATAAACGTCACAAGCCACCAACAGCGGATTGCGGTGTTGCTTGGTCTTCAGCATATTGGCCAGCTTGCCACTGAACGTGGTCTTACCGGAACCCTGCAGACCTGACATCAAAATAATGGCCGGCTTCTGTTCCAAATGCAACTCGGCAGCCTCGCCACCCATAAGGCTGGCCAGTTCGTCGTGCACGATCTTGACCATCATCTGTCCCGGCTTCACGGCCGTGAGTACGTTCTGACCAAGAGCTTTCTTCTTTACTGTGTCGGTAAATGTCTTGGCTACCTTATAGTTGACATCGGCGTCCAGCAATGCGCGACGTACGTCCTTGAGCGTCTCTGCGACATTGATCTCAGTGATTTTACCCTCACCTTTCAATATCTTGAACGACCGCTCAAGACGGTCACTTAAATTCTCAAACATAATGTTAGTCTTATTCTATGATTAATTATACTTGCAAAGATACAGAAAAAAAACGAAACAGCATCTTTTTATCAGCCTAATCATAGAAAAAAGACGAAAAGCGTAATCATAGGAAAAGTAGGCATTATCGTATCTTGCCTCAACTGAGCATGCGTAAAACAAAAGGGCATAAAAAAGAGTCCCTCAACGAGGAACTCTCTTCAGCGGTGCGTACGAGATTCGGACTCGTGACCTCCTGCGTGACAGGCAGGCATTCTAACCAACTGAACTAACGCACCTTAATAAATTTGTTGACCGCCTAAGCGGTGCGTACGAGATTCGAACTCGTGACCTCCTGCGTGACAGGCAGGCATTCTAACCAACTGAACTAACGCACCATTTTGCTGTCTTTGCGCCTCATTTCTGAATTGCGAGTGCAAAGGTACTCGTTTTTTCTGATACCACCAAATAATCGGGCAACTTTTTTACAATAAAAATTGCAGGAACTCCACGTCATGATACTCTTTTCCATCGTAGAGCCAGTCCTTGAGCTGTGCATTTTGTTGAAAGCCAACAGCTTTAAAGACTCTCAAGCAATCAGCGTTGTCCTGAGCCACTAAAGCGTAGAGCTGATGCAGGTGAAGCACTTCACGGGCATAAGTGATCAGTTCTTCCATGGCCGCCTTGCCATACCCTTGTCCACGATAGGCTTTCTCAATGACCAAGCCCACCTCTGCCCGCAGGTGCTGAGGATTGAAATTAACAAGGTCGGCGATGCCTACGACATTTGCTCCACTGCCGTCGGTGATGATCAGACGGAGTTGCTTGTCGGTGAAGATATCGCCAGTGGTATTGGCAATATAGTCGTGAAGGACATAACGGGAATAAGGGACATTGGTACTGCCCACCCGCCACAAATCGTAATCATTCTCGATACGATAGAGCAGATCCAGGTCTTCGGGCTCCATCGCACGCAGCAATACAAAGGGACGACGATGGGAACAAGATGAGGAAAGTGAAGAATTCTTTTCCATGACTACATATTATATATGAGTAGACTCGGAGGTAAACACGTCTTTCGACGTGATGATAAGCTGAGCCTCAGGATCGAACCAGCCCACGAGGCACTGACCGGGATGGCCGTTAAGCAGATCAAAGATCTTCTGATAAGAAAACAAAGAGGTATCGAAGACCATGATTGGTTGAGGTAGTTGACGCTTGAGCACCTCTGACGCAATCTTCAAGGCCTCATCCCACTGCGAGACCACATGTAGCTCAGCGTTTAGACCATTGAAAGCGGTGATGTCCTCACAAATGGCTTGCGACGACGCAGAAGTGAAGACCACATAAAGTGGATCGCGCCGGACAGGCTTGGAGACAAAGCCAAGACTCTTTCGCATCTTATGCAACTGCATACTGACCAACGCATGGAAAGCCTTCACATAGATGGCTGTCTGCACCGGGACGTTGACAAGGACATTGAAGTGGCGATAATGCTTACGATAGAAGATGAGCATGGCTTCATAGAAGACATGGACATAACGGAAGCTTGACTTCTCGGTGCTCTCTCCTTTATAATGTAGCATCTTACAGGGCAGATACCAGTTCTCCCACCCTGCCTTGAGGATGCGATAGCTGAGATCGATGTCCTCGCCATACATAAAGAAGTCCTCATCCAAAAGACCGACATTCTCCAACGCCTTGCGGCGAAGCAGACAGAAAGCACCACTGACGATCTCGATCTGCTCGGCTTGGTCCCAAGGATGGGCACACATATAATATTTGCCAATGCGGGGATGATGAGGGAAACAAGAGCAAAGGCCAGAAAGCTTGTAGAAAGAGGTCATCGGTGTCGGCACTCCACGGCGGCTCTCTTTGGCGCTTTCACCAGAGGCATCCATCATCCATACGCCGGACGCGCCCACACGGGGATGAGCATCCATAAACGACAAGACACGAGGGATGAGCGTCTCGCTCAACACGGTGTCAGGATTGAGCAACAAGACATACTCGCCATGGCTCATCATGATGGCTTTGTTGTTGGCCTTGGCAAAGCCGAGATTATGATTCAGCCGAACAACCTTCACCCAAGGAAAGCGGGAAGAAAGATAGTCAACAGAACCGTCACGGGAATGATTGTCCATCACAAACACCTCGGCGTCCACTGTAGCCAATGAGCGCTGAAGCGACTTCAAGCACTGTTCTACATAGTACTTGACATTGTAATTGACAATCACTACCGATAGTTTCATTTCTTCTCTTGGATATATCTTGTACGGGTGGGATAGACAAAGGCCAGACTCAACAGTCCAATAATGGCCATATAGCCGAAGGCAACATTCATAAACTGATAATAGAGCCAAGTGTTGAGCACCATCGGCACGCAGAGCATCGCCAAGCGCAAAGTGCCCCATCGAAGCATGGCTTGGTCGCCATCACTATGAATAGCAGCCTCTACATGTTTCCACTTGAACAGTCGCAGACTCAGAGGAATCAGGCAGATCGTAGCCACCTCCATGAAGATGGCCCAATAATAATCAGCAATGCGGTCCGCGCCCCACTGTCCAACGAACAGGACGTCATTCTCATATAGCACGACAAAGCACAGGCTAATCAGCACTGACAAGCCTGCTTCAAGTCGAAGGATATTCAATACGCTTTTCATGATACTATGATTTGTCCAGTGGCGTGCGGCTAAGGATCGAGCGGCCTAACGTCACCTCATCGGTATACTCCAACTCATTGCCGACGGAAATGCCGCGGGAGATGACCGACAGCTTCACGGGATAAGGTTTCAACTGGCGGGAGATATAGAAACTCGTCGTATCGCCCTCCATCGTAGAACTGAGAGCCAGAATGACTTCACGAATGCCACCCTTTGCCACACGCTCTACCAGCGACGCTATCTGCAAGTCACCGGGGCCGACACCTTCCATCGGAGAGATGATGCCGCCCAAGACATGATAAAGCCCATCGTATTGCTGGGTGTTCTCGATGGCCATGACATCCTGTACATTCTCCACGACACACACCAGTCCATGATCGCGATGACTGTCAGAACAAATGGAACAGACATCGGTGTCGCTGATGTTATGACAGACTGAACAGTACTTGATATCCTTACGGAGATGCGAGATCGCTGACGTGAAATGCTCCACAGACTCTTCTGGCTGCTTGAGCAAATTCAAAACCAACCTCAATGCTGTCTTACTGCCAATACCCGGCAGGCGGCTGAACTCGTCAACCGCCCGCTGTAATAACGCTGAAGGATATTGCTGCATCAAAGATAAATGCCAAATCCCACCTTAAAGCCTATCGTGGAAAAATCAGAATGGTTCTTAAAACTCTGCTGATAATAGAGCGACGGCTCGATGGTGACACTATGGTTAATAAAGAAGGCATAGCCTACCTCTACGCCAGGCATGAAATCGTTGTAGTTGTGGTCGAAATGCATCAGCTTGCAGTTGGCACCTAAGAAGATACCGTTTTGCGTGATATAGTAGCGTCCCCCCACTCCAACATGGATCGCGTCACCATTGTCCCGGTTGCCCTGATGATCATAGCCAGCCTCAGCCAACAGCATCAGGTTGTCACTGAAGAAGTAGCCAGCTTTGCCCTCAACGCCCAAAGAGAACTTGCCGTTGCCGCTATAGTTCATGTCGAGGCCAGACAAAGAGGCTCCCACGTATTTCTTTCCTTCCTCAAACTGGGCACTGGCGCTGACCACGCTCAAAGAGAAAACAAAAAGAAGCAATAAAATCTTTTTCATATTCGCTTATTTATTGGTTATTATGTCTTGATTGATTCTTATACCATACCGAGAACCAAACGATGGCAATGAGAAGCACAACGAGCGAGCCCCAGTATCCAACCGAAGTGTCAATACCGGCAGCCATAGGCGATACCAACAGGAAAGTTGCACACACCACGGTCATGAACAATGCCGGAACGAATGTCACAACAAACAGCTTGCGTTTCTGCACGAGATAGACGGTGATCGTCCACAGGGTAAAGACTGCAAGCGTCTGGTTGGACCAGCCAAACCACTGCCACACTGTATTAAAGCCATCGGGATTCTCCATTTGCCAGAGCAGCAAAGCGATGGCAGCAATGAACATAGGAATAGCAATATAGAAGCGCTTTGCAATACTCCGCTGATCGAGATGCAATGCCTCAGCAATGATCAGTCGGGCACTGCGGAATGCGGTATCGCCACTGGTGATAGGAGCGGCCACAACACCAAAGACGGCAAGGAGGCCGCCAAAGAGTCCCAACCAGCCGGTACATACCTTCTCCACGACACTTGGCGCAGCGAAGAACTGGATAAGCGTCTTGCCATTGCCTCCCTGGAACTGAGCGACGAACTCATTGGCAGTCTGAGCGTCGACACATTCACGCCAGCCACCATAATAGAAGAAATACATCGAGACGGTAGCCCAGATCAAAGCGACGACACCCTCGGTGATCATTGCACCATAGAAAATCGGGCGTCCCATCTTCTCAGACTTGATGCATCGTGCCATCAACGGGCTCTGAGTAGCATGGAAGCCACTGATGGCTCCACAGGCAATCGTCAAGAACAGACAGGGGAACAATGGATTTTTGGCCATGTAGCCCGTCGTGCCCAACCAAGCCGTATTGGTATTGCGGTTGCAGTCATCGAGATTACTCCACAATTCGGGCAGCTCCGGCATCTTCACGAAGAGACAGACCATCAGTGCCACAGCCATAAACAGCAAGGCAAAGGCAAAGATCGGATAGAACTTGCCGATGATCTTGTCGATAGGCAACATGGTGGCCAATATATAGTAGGCAAAGATCACAATCACCCAAAGCGTCGTTGTGCCGCCAAAGTCCTTCAGCAACAGAGCCGGACTGTAGACAAAGACCACACCGACCATCATCAGCAGGAACACGGAGAAGACCAACATCACGACGCGTGCCTTGCCACCCAAGTAGCGGCCAACCAAGAAAGGCAGGTTGGCACCATTATGGCGCACGCTGAGCATACCACTGAGATAGTCGTGGACAGCCCCCGCAAAGATGCAACCGAAGATGATCCACAGATAAGCCACAGGACCATACCACGCTCCCATGATAGCTCCGAAGATAGGACCGGTGCCCGCGATGTTCAGAAACTGAATCATAAACACCTTCCAACTCGGCAACGTCACGAAGTCCACACCATCGGAATGGGCTACCGCCGGAGTAGGACGGTCGTCGGGACCAAAGATGCGTTCAATGAACTTACTGTAAAGTAAATAGCCGGCAAGCAATGCCAGCAACGCAATCGTAAATGAAATCATAATCGATGAAAACTGACGAATTATATTGCAAAAGTAATGCTTATTTTTGAAAAACAAAAAAATATCTGTACCTTTGTGGAAAATAATTGTAACGATGCAGAAAAGTACTTTATTCTGTTTGCTGATTTCTTTCCTCTTTTGTGCAAAGATAAAAGCTCAGTCTTCCTCTACCCTATTCCAATCTCCCAAGCACGAAGTGAGAGCGGTGTGGTTGACAACCATCGGAGGACTCGACTGGCCTCACCACTATGCACAAAGCGCGCACAGCGCTCAGATTCAGCAACAGGAACTATGCTCGCTCCTGGACCAGTACCAAAAAGCAGGTATCAACACCGTACTCATTCAGACACGTGTTCGCGGCACGGTTATCTATCCTTCGAAATACGAGCCATACGACGGCTGCTTGAGTGGCTTCCCCGGTAAGTCGCCGGGCTACGATGCCTTGAAGTTTGCCATCGACGAGTGCCATAAAAGAGGCATGGAACTACAGGCGTGGGTCGTCACCCTGCCAGTGGGCAAATGGAATAAACTCGGCTGTACACAGCTGCGCAAAAAGTTTCCGGGCCTCATCCGCAAGATCGATGCCGAAGGATATATGAATCCTGAAGACCCCACGACGGCACGATACTTAGCAGACATCTGCAAGGAGATCACACAGAACTACGACATCGACGGCATCCATCTCGACTACATCCGCTATCCCGAGACTTGGAAGATGAAGGTCAGCAAGGAGCAAGGACGCAATAATATCACGCGGATCGTCAAAGCCATTCACGACAGTGTCAAGGCTCTCAAGCCTTGGGTTAAGATCAGTTGTTCGCCAATCGGCAAATTCAATGATCTCTCCCGATACTGGAGTCACGGTTGGAATGCCTACGACAAGGTCTGCCAGGACGCGCAAGGCTGGCTCAGAGACGGACTAATGGACGAATTGTTCCCGATGATGTACTTCCGCAATGAACAGTTCTTCCCGTTTGCCGTTGACTGGGCAGAACAGAGTCACGGCAAGATCGTGGCACCGGGACTGGGCATATACTTCCTCGATCCCAAAGAGGGCAAGTGGCGGTTGGAAGACGTCACGCGCGAGATGTATCTGCTCAGGAAATACCATCTCGGACACACCTATTTCCGTGGGAAATTCTTCACCGACGACATCCAAGGAATCTATCACTTCGCACAGGCCTTCGACGGCACGCCGGCTTTGATCCCTGCCATGACATGGGAAAGCAAGACTGTTCCTGCAGCGCCCACACGACTGCAGCTCACAGACAACACACTCTCGTGGCAGGGCACTACACCTTATTATAATATATATAGCAGCCGGACATGGCCCGTAGATACCCACGATGCCCGCAATCTGGTGGCTACACGCCTGAACAGCACTACGGTCACCGTGCCCACGGCTGGCCGCTACTTTGCCGTGACGGCCATGGACCGCTATGGCAATGAGAGCCAGCCCCTGCAAAGCTATACCAAGCAAAGCCACAATGCTTCAGAATTACTTCCTTGCCACGATGGTTTCCTAACCCTCCCTGCCAAGAGCAATGTACTTGATGCAGAATGGCTCGTCATCGATAACTTGATGGGACAGCAGATGATGGTAATTCCATTCAAGGACAAACAAGCTGATGTCCGTAGCCTGTCACCCGGTTATTACCAACTGCGGTCACTTGGCAACAAAGGCATAAGCCACAGGCTGGGCTACTTCAAAGTAAAAAAGTAATAAGCTAATAAGGCAAAAAGGTAAAAACTAAAGAGGTAAAAAGGTAATGAAGTAAAAAGGTAAAGAACAAAGAGGACGATTTTACGCTCAAGAAGAAAAAAGTAGAAGAAAAGTTTGGTCATTCCAAAAAATGTTATTACCTTTGCAACCGCTTAAATAAAGCAGGACATTGGTGCCTTGTCCGAACGGTTAGGTAACGGTCTGCAAAACCGTTCAAGGCGGTTCGACTCCGCCAGGCACCTCAGAAGAGCAGTGATAATCTTATCACTGCTTTTTTGTTTTTCTTTCGTCTTCAACTTTGTCTTCTTTTGCTTCCAACACATTTTTTCTATGGAAACATTTGGAACATATCGTTTTTTTGGCTATTTTTGCAATGAGCGTACGATGATGCCTACATCACCACTCGCCCACTCTTTATGTTCACTTTAAAGCCCTACACTATGAACCTCAACGATCAATACATCATCACCATCAACCGCCAGTTTGGTACAGGCGGACACGAGATTGGCGCAGAACTGGCCCGACGTCTCGACGTTAAGCTCATCGACAAGCAGATACTGAAAGCCGTCGCACAGAAATTCAATCTCACCGAAGAGGAAGCTGTCACCTTAGAAAAGAAAAGACCTTCCTGGTGGGAAGACTTCACAAAGTTTTATCAGAACTTTGTAAGCATCAGCGAATATACGCCAACTACCAACGACATCACCTCGCGGCAACTCTTCTACGCACAAGCCAAGGCAATGAGAGAAGTAGCCGAACAGGAGTCGTGTGTCATCGTCGGACGTTGTGGCTTCCATGTCTTTAAAGACCACCCCAACAAACTCAGCATCTTCCTTCATGCCCCAATGCCGCAACGCGTGGAAAGAATTATGAAACTCTATCATGTCGACGAGCATAAGGCACGGATACTCATCGAAGACAACGACTACACCCGCGAGCTCTACACCAAGACCTACACGGGATGTGAGCGCTATGACGCCCGCAACTACGACCTCTGTCTCGACGTTGGCGGATATGGAGTCAACGGTGCCGTTGAGTTCTTGCTTGGCTTCATCGGGCACCACTAAAGCGTAGAAGAGGCACTTAAAAAAGTTAAAAAAAGAAATCGCCTTACAGCTATTCCACATACTTTTTGTATTTTTGCAATACATTATAGCAATTGCACAAGCTAATACACATTTACATATTTAATTTGTAGCGAATATGATTATTTATTCTAAGGAAGTTGACAACATGTGCGTTGTCAAAAAGGGTGCCTACCACGGCCCAGCTCCAATCCCTGAAGAGGGTAAGTGGATTCAGGCCAAGGAAATCAAAGACATTTCTGGCTATACCCACGGTGTGGGTTGGTGTGCACCTCAGCAGGGTGCCTGCAAACTCTCTCTGAACATCAAAGAGGGCGTCATCGTAGAGTGCCTCATCGAGACAATCGGTTGCACCGGTATGACTCACTCTGCAGCTATGGCTTCTGAGATCCTGCCGGGCAAGACCATCCTGGAAGCTCTGAATACCGACTTGGTATGCGACGCTATCAACACCGCTATGCGCGAGCTGTTCCTGCAGATCGTCTACGGCCGCTCACAGAGCGCATTCTCTGAGAATGGTCTCGCTGTCGGCGCCGGCCTTGAGGATCTGGGTAAGGGTCTCCGCTCTCAGACAGGTACCCTCTATGGTACTATGGCAAAGGGCACACGCTACCTCGAGCTCACCGAGGGCTACATCACCAAGATGTTCCTCGACAAGGACGACTTCGTGTGTGGCTATGAGTATGTTCACCTGGGCAAGATGATGGAAGCCATCAAGAACGGTATGGACGCCAACGAGGCTGTGAAGAAGTTCACAGGTCGCTATGGCCGCACCACTGCCGACCAGGGCATTGTTAAATCTATCGACCCACGTAAAGAATAAGGAGGAACCACAGTATGATTAGAAAAGTTCAATACGAAAGCCAGGAGCGTCGTGAGGCACAGGTCAACGCTGCCCTCCAGGCCAATGGCATCAAGAACCTCGAAGAGGCAAACGAAATTTGCGACAAGCTGGGCATCGATCCTTATCAGATTTGCGAGGACACACAGCGCATCTGCTTTGAAAATGCAAAGTGGGCTTACGTTGCCGGTGCTGCTATCGCTATCAAGAAGGGCTGCAAGAGTGCTGCTGAGTGCGCTGAAGCTATCGGTATCGGTCTGCAGGCATTCTGCATTCCCGGAAGTGTGGCTGACGACCGTAAGGTAGGTCTGGGCCACGGCAATCTGGCAGCACGTCTGCTCCGCGAAGAGACCGAGTGCTTCGCCTTCCTGGCTGGCCACGAGTCTTTCGCTGCTGCTGAGGGTGCCATCAAGATTGCTGAGATGGCAAACAAAGTACGTAAAAAACCGCTGCGCGTGATCCTGAACGGTCTGGGCAAAGACGCCGCACAGATCATCAGCCGCGTCAATGGCTTCACATACGTCAAGACTAAGTTCGACTACTACACAAGCAAGCTGAACATTGTCGAGGAGATTCCTTACGGCAACAATCCTGCCCGTCTGAAGGTAAAGTGCTATGGTGCTGACGATGTCCGCGAGGGTGTTGCTATCCTTTGGCACGAGAACGTGGATGTCTCCATCACTGGTAACTCCACCAACCCAACACGTTTCCAGCACCCCGTTGCCGGTACTTATAAGAAAGAGCGCATCGCCGCTGGCAAGCCTTATTTCTCTGTTGCTTCCGGTGGTGGTACGGGCCGTACACTGCACCCGGACAACATGGCAGCAGGTCCTGCTTCTTATGGTATGACCGACACCATGGGCCGTATGCACAGCGACGCTCAGTTCGCTGGTTCTTCTTCTGTACCTGCTCACGTTGAGATGATGGGCTACTTAGGTATGGGTAACAACCCAATGGTGGGTGCTACCGTGGCTGTAGCCGTACAGACAGACCTGCTGCTGAACAAGAAGTAAATATCCAGTTCTGTTTCTCAATGTAGAAACAGACAAGCGAAACTGCAATAGAAGCCCTGTTCCAGCCTCGTCTGGAAGAGGGCTTTTCTATAATGAAGCTTTATTTATTCAAAAATCACTTAATATTTTTGTCGGTTTTCAAAAATATTCTTACCTTTGTATGCTACTTGGATATACATCAAGGGTCTCCCAAAGAGACACTTTTCTCGTATATAATCAGTCAAGGTATTAGTTTGTTTATTCAAAGGTCAAAAATAACATCATGCGTCAACTTAAGATTCAAAAAAGCATCACCAACCGTTCCAGTGAAGCATTGGACAAATACTTGGTAGAGATTGGTCGTGTCCCAATGATTTCCGTAGATGAAGAGATTGAGCTTGCTCAGGCCATTCGTCGCGGTGGACGTGAAGGAGAACGTGCTAAGGACAAATTGGTGAAAGCCAATCTGCGCTTTGTCGTCTCTGTCGCCAAGCAATATCAGCACCAAGGTTTGGGTCTCACCGACTTGATCGATGAGGGCAACATCGGATTGGTGAAAGCCGCTGAAAAGTTTGACGAGACTCGTGGCTTCAAGTTCATCTCCTATGCAGTGTGGTGGATTCGCCAGAGCATCCTGCAGGCTATCGCAGAGCAGAGCCGTATCGTGCGTCTGCCGCTCAATCAGGTAGGTGCGCTGTCGAAGATCAACTCTGAGATCTCCAAGTTCGAGCAGAAGAATCAGCGCCGCCCCTCCGTGCAGGAGCTGTCCAATCTGACAAACATCGAGGAGGCAAAGATCGACCAGACCATCAAGGCCGACAACCACCACATGAGTATCGACGCTCCTTTCCAGGAGGACGACGACAACAGTATGGCTGACGTGCTTGCCTCCGGCGATGACAGTCGCACTGACAGGCAGGTCGACTACGAGAGCATGGCAAAAGAGCTCGACGTAGTGCTCCGCAACGTGCTGAAAGACCGTGAGATCACCATCGTGCGCGAATGCTTTGGCATCGGTTGCCACGAAAAGGGTCTGGAGGAAATCGGTGATCAGCTCGGACTGACCCGAGAGCGTGTGCGCCAGATTCGTGAGAAGAGCATTGTCAAGCTGCGTGAAAGCGGCTATGCCAAACTCCTTATTAAATATTTAGGCTAAACCCATTTCGTGAGGGAAAGTGGGCTATGAAGAGGGCAGTGTTGACGGTTACGGCGGCACTGCACTTTTCGTTTTTATCCCCCACTCTATTCTGTAGATTGTCTTTGATATGAAGGAAAGTCATTCTGTCATCTTATGCTTAGGCTCCAATGCCGACCAGGAGGCGAATATCCAACAGGCGCAACAGCTGCTCCGCAATGAATATGCGTCAATCGACTTCACACCCTCCATTTGGACAGAGCCCGTAGGCGTCGTCTCGCCGCCCTATCTCAACTGTCTGGCAACGATGAGCATCAAGGATAGCCTTTCCTGTCTGCACGATAAGACCAAGGCCATCGAGCGACTGATGCATTCCAGCAGGGAGGAGCGGAAAGACAACATCGTCAGAATAGACATCGACATTCTAAGTTTTGACCACAAGCATTACCATGAGGACGATTGGAGCAGAGACTATGTGAAGCGACTGATCCAAGACCTCCCAACTCCACCACACCTTATTTAATATATACATTCCAGCAATATGGTTCAGGAATATCAAATACGCGTACAACCGCAAATCGCATACAACGAGCAAAACCTTGCTTCTTATCTCTCAAAGGAGAAAGGCTTCGACATCCGTACGATCAACCGTGTCAGAATATTACGACGCAGCATCGACGCCCGGCAACGTCAGGTGATGGTCAACCTCAAAGTGAGAGTATATATCAACGAACTACCACAAGACGACGAATACCAGCGAGTGGAATATCCCGATGTGTCAGACGCTCCCCAAGTGATCGTCGTGGGAGCCGGCCCCGGTGGTCTATTCGCAGCCTTGCACTTGATAGAGCTGGGCTATCGCCCGGTGATCGTAGAGAGAGGCAAGGATGTCAGAGAGCGCAAGAAGGACATGGCGGCCATCTCACGCAACCAGTGTGTCGATCCCGAGAGCAACTATTGCTTTGGTGAAGGTGGCGCCGGTGCCTACTCCGACGGCAAACTCTATACGCGCAGCAAGAAACGTGGCAGCGTAGAGAAGATCCTCAACGTATTCTGCCAACACGGCGCTTCCACATCTATTCTCTGTGACGCACATCCTCATATCGGTACGGACAAATTGCCGCGCGTCATTGAAAACATGCGGAAACAGATCCTGCAATCGGGCGGACAGGTTTACTTCAATACCAAGATGACCGAACTGCTCATTGAGAACGGGCGTGTGGTGGGCATCCGTGCCGTGAACCATATCGACAATAGAGAGATGGAATTGCAAGGTCCCGTCATCTTAGCCACCGGTCACAGTGCGCGCGACGTCTACCGCTATCTCAATGACCAGCATATCGAGATTGCAGCCAAAGGCATTGCCGTGGGCGTGAGACTGGAGCATCCGGCCGAGCTGATCGACCAGATACAATACCACAGTCGCAATGGCCGGGGTAAGTATTTGCCTGCTGCCGAGTATTCGTTTGTCACCCAAGTGGAAGGACGTGGTGTCTATTCGTTCTGCATGTGTCCCGGTGGCTTCATCATTCCGGCGGCAACAGGCCCTGAGCAAATCGTTGTCAACGGCATGTCGCCGAGCAACCGCGGCACACGCTGGTCAAACAGTGGCATGGTCGTGGAGGTTCATCCCGAAGACCTCGCCGAGATAGAGCGTGGCGGCACCGCTGCCGCGGACAACGACCACACTGACGCGGCACAAGGAACGGATCCACTCAGCATGATGCGTTTTCAAGAGCAGCTGGAAAAGAACTGCTGGCAGCAGGGCAACAGAAAGCAGACAGCCCCGGCTCAGCGCATGGCAGACTTCGTCAATGGGCATCTGAGCTACGATCTCCCTGACAGCAGCTATGCACCGGGACTTGTCAGCAGTCCGCTGCATTTCTGGATGCCGCCGTTCATTGCCCATCGTCTGCAAGAAGGTTTCAAAGCCTTTGGTCGTCAGCGTCATGGCTTCTTGACCAATGAAGCCACACTCATAGCTACAGAGACCCGCACCTCCAGTCCGGTACGTATTCTCCGCGACGATCTCACCTTGCAGCACATCCGCCTCCAAGGTCTCTTCCCCTGTGGCGAGGGAGCAGGCTATGCCGGTGGCATCGTCTCCGCAGCAATCGACGGTGAGCGATGCGCCGAGATGGCTGCGCAATACCTGCAACAATAATCAGATTAGTCTTTTATTCACAACATCCATAAAAAGGCCGACACAATTGTGTCGGCCTTTTTTATGGATGTTAACGCAACCTCCTTAAGCAAGGAGGCAAACGATTGATTTAACTTTCTGTCTTACTGCTTCAGCATGGCTTCCAACTCCTTTGTCTTAGGATCGTTGGCGCCATAGACAGAGTAGTAGCACTGATACAGAGGATATGCCCAGTTGGCTTTCTCACGGTTAGGATCCAGCTCCTTAGCCTTGTCGAGATAGCCCATTGACTCTTTATAGAGTGCCAATTGCTGAGCGCGGTCGCCATTGATGCCGGATGCCATAGCGTTCATGGAGAAGCCTAAATAGGTATAGACCACAGGATTGGTCTGATCGATGGACACAGCCTTCTTGAAAGCCTCTACGCAGCCCTTCCAATCAGGATTGGTAGCTGTGGAGTTGCGGTTCATCAGAGCTTGGCCTTTCAGAGCCCAAGCAGTGAAGTCGTTAGGATTCTTGGCAATCTTGCCCTCTACAAGAGCATCAAACTCCTTGGTCATCCCCATGAGGCTGTAGAAGTTGCTGAGCTGTCCGAAGATCATCTCATTGTCAGGCTCCTTCTCATACATAGCAGCCAGCTTCTGAACATAAGCCACAGAGTCAGCCTTTGTCTTCAGATTGCGCTGAGCCATAGCCAGTTTGAAAGCCTGAGCCTGCTTTGCGACAGAAGTGTCCTGAGTGGCGATGTCGGCATACTTCTCAGCGAGATCATATTTCTTTGCCTGATTAGCATACTGAGCGGTATAGTAAGCGACCTGTCCCAGGAACTGCTTCTCCTGCTCCTTTGTAGACTGGAAGAAAGGCAGGGTGTCAGAATCGAGGAATGAGCCCCAATACTTCAACACGTTGTCCTGATCGTTGAGCTGAGCATAGTAGTTGCCGGCAGTGACGAGCTGCATACGGGCATTGGCGACCAGCGGGGTCAGAGCTGCGGTGAAACGTGGCTTCACCTTGCCCTTCTCGTTGGGCTCTGCGTCATACTTGAAGCACTCCAGAGCATTCTGGGTAGCATCGTAAGCTGCCTGATAGAAACCCAGTGTGTCGTAAGGCTCCACCTTCTGCTTGGTAATCTGAGCCTGCATGTTGGCAGCCTGGATTGCATTCTCCTTGTCGAACTTCTGCAAAGCCAGACGGGTCAGATGCTCATAGGCTTTAGCTTTCTCGCCAGAGTTGGCCAGCTGACCGAGGCTGGACTTCACCAGCTCCACAGCCTTGGCATAGTCTTTCTCCTTTGTGATAGCTTTCAAGACGTCGCTATCACCGGCGAACGCAGCCGAGGCGCCCAGCACCAACATGGCTGCAATCATCATTTTCTTCATAGACGTTAAGATAAAATTATACGGTTGTTATCTATTATTACTTTTTAAGCCTGAGTCTCGGGATCGTCAGGTGTCGTCGTATCTTCTGCCGGAGCTTCAGCCGCCGGCTGCTCTCCCACTGTCGACTCGTCGAACTGCTCGTTCTTCTCAAGCATCTTCTGATGGCTTTCTTCCTCTACGGTGGCCTCCAGTTCGGAACTCATCACCTTGCAGACACTGGCGATGATGTCGTTCTTCTTGGCGAGGTTGATCAGACGCACGCCCTGGGTAGCACGACCCATGACACGCACTTCCTTCACAGCCAGTCGGATGACGATGCCACTCTTGTTGATGATCATCAAATCGTTATCATCTGTAACATTCTTGATAGCCACCAAGCGACCGGTCTTCTCTGTGACCGCCATGGTCTTGACACCCTTACCGCCACGGTTGGTCTTACGGTAGTCTTCCACCATCGAGCGCTTGCCGTAGCCGTTCTCACTGACGACCATCACTGTCTCGGTCTCTGCGTCGTTGACAACGACCATACCAACCACAGCATCGTCGCCCTCGTCCAGACGCATACCACGTACACCAGTGGACACACGGCCCATGCAACGCACGTCGTTCTCGTCGAAGCGGACAGCCTTACCATTGCGGTCGGCCATGATCAGTTCGTTATGTCCATTGGTCAGGCGTACGTCGACCACCTCGTCACCTTCGAGGATGTTGATGGCCTGCACACCATTGGCACGCGGACGTGAGTATTCCTTCAGAGAAGTCTTCTTGACGATACCATTCTTCGTGGCAAAGACGACATAGTGACTGTTGACGAAGTCTTCATCCTCCAAGCCACGTCCACGGAGACGCAGAGATACGTTCACTGCATCGTCGGGATCGATGTTGAGCAGATTCTGGATAGCACGTCCCTTCGACGTCTTGTCACCCTCTGGGATATCGTAGCAGTGGAGCCAGTAGCAGCGGCCCTTCTTTGTGAAGAAGAGCATCGTCTGGTGCATCGTGGCGGGATAGATATACTCAGTGAAGTCCTTCTCTCTCGTGTGTGCGCCCTTTGAGCCGACGCCACCACGCGCCTGCTCACGGAAATCGCTCAGCGGTGTGCGCTTGATATAGCCGAGGTGGCTCACCGTGATCACCACTGGATCATTGGGATAGAAGTCCTCAGCGTTGAACTCATGCTCGTCGGGGATGATCTGTGTACGGCGGTCATCACCATATTTCTCCTTCACCTCATTGAGATCGTCTTTCATCACCTTCTTGCAAAGCTCGGGATCATCGAGAATAGACTGCAAATAAGTAATCTGCTTCTCCAACTCCTCATATTCAGCGTGTAACTGGTCCATTCTCAGTCCGGTGAGCTGAGAGAGTCTCATGTCCACGATGGCCTTGCTCTGGAGATTGTCGAGGTTGAACCGTTTCTCCAAATTGGTCTGAGCCTCCGCCGGTGTCTTGCTGCCCCGGATGATATGCACCACCTCGTCGATATTGTCGCAGGCAATGATCAGTCCTTCGAGGATATGGGCACGCTCCTTGGCTTTGTTCAGATCGAACTGAGTACGGCGGATTGTCACCTCATGACGGTGATCCACGAAATAGCGGATACACTCTTTCAGAGAGAGCAACTTCGGGCGAAGCTGCAGATGATCGTGCTTGCTCGGCACCAGCGCGATGCAGTTCACAGCGAAGGAGCTCTGCAGTGCCGTCATCTTGAAGAGCTTGTTGAGGATGACCTTGGCGTTGGCATCTTTCTTCACGTCGACAACGATACGCATGCCCTGACGGCCGGTCTCATCATTGACATTGGAGATACCCTCCAGCTTGCCTTCCTTCACAAGGTCAGCGATATACTCGATGAGCTGCTGCTTGTTGACACCATAAGGAATCTCCGTGACCACGATGCGGTCGTGGCTGTCATCGCTTTCGATCTCAGCCTTGGCACGCATGATGATGCGTCCCTTACCCGTCTCATATGCTTCCTTGACACCTTTGAGGCCATAGATATAAGCACCCGTGGGGAAGTCTGGAGCAGGGATATACTTCATCAGTCCCTCGGTGTCGATGTCTGGATTGTCGATGTAAGCGCAGCAGCCATTGATCACCTCGCTCAGGTTGTGAGTAGGAATGTTGGTAGCCATACCCACGGCAATACCGTTACCGCCGTTGACCAGCAGGTTGGGCACCTTGGTAGGCATCACCGAGGGCTCTTGCAGCGTATCATCGAAGTTGTTGACCATATCGACGGTATTCTTCTCGATATCGTCCATGATATGCTCACCCATCTTGGAGAGACGGCACTCGGTATAACGCATGGCAGCAGGAGAGTCGCCGTCAACACTACCGAAGTTACCCTGTCCGTCTACAAGCGGATAGCGCATGTTCCAGTCCTGGCCCATACGCACGAGGGCACCATAGACCGAGCTGTCGCCATGAGGATGGTACTTACCCAATACCTCACCCACGACACGCGCACATTTCTTGTAAGGTTTATCACTCGTGTTGCCCAGTCCAAGCATACCATAGAGGATACGCCGGTGCACCGGCTTGAATCCGTCTCTGACATCCGGAAGGGCACGGGCCACGATCACTGACATAGAATAGTCAATATAGGAGGATTTCATCTCCTCTTCTATATTGATTTTCATGATGCGGTCCTGGTCAATTGTCCGATTCTCGTCCATGTTATCTTTTTGTTGTTTAAATTCCGTTTAACGGCCTTTATTTGCGTTCTAAGCCGTTTGGATGATTTTTCAAGGTGTAAAGTTACAAGTTTTTTCCCATACGGCAAAACATTTAAAACGAAAATAAAGCATGTTTTTCCGTTGATCGCCTTTTTGCCTTGATTCAGCGATTCTTTTATCCTATACAACTGATTCTTTGAACAGAAACTACAATAATATAATAAGGTGTCCGTTATGAGAATATGATGAAAACAGAAAAAGGCAGTGGACTCATAGCCATTTTGCTTTGCATGTTGACCGTCGTGGTAACGGCAGCATGCACCAACGACGATGACTTTGTGACATCGTCGGCCAATCGCGTGGCCTTCTCCGCTGACACCATCCGCTTTGACACGCTTTTTGCCAATGTGCCTTCCACGACACGGTCTGTTTGGGTCTACAATCACTCCAACGAAAACATACGGTTTCAAAATGTAAGCACCGGCAAGACAGCAGGCTTCCGCGTGAATGTCGACGGCATCTACCTGGGAGCTGAGAACAACTACCAAAGCAGCGATATAGAGTTGAGAAAAGACGACAGCCTCAGAGTGTTTGTGGAACTGACAGCTCCCCGAGCCGCATCTGACTCCCCAACTCTGACAGAAGACGATCTCATCTTCACCTTAGGCGACGGTGCCGCGCAGAAGATCCATCTCAACGCCTACACTTGGAATGCGCTCATGGCCCGCAGCATGGAAATAAGACATGACACGACCATCAACTCTCAAGGGCGCCCGCTTGTCATCTATGGAGGCATCAAGGTGGACAGCACTGCTACCCTGAGAATAGCAGCCGGACAGACACTCTACTTCCATGGCGATGCCCGACTGGATGTCTACGGCACACTCATCGCCCAGGGAAATGACCAGCAGCCCATCACGCTGCGGGGCGACCGACTCGACAGGATGTTTGACTACCTGCCCTACGACCGAGTGCCTGGACAGTGGCAAGGAATACACTTCCACACTTCTTCTTATGGCAACCAACTTGAATACACCGACATCCACAGTACCTTTGACGGTGTGGTCATCGACTCTTCGGATGTTAGCAAGCAGAAACTGACGGCTTCGCAGATTACCATCCACAACTGCCAAGGCGCAGGGCTAAAAGTTACCAACAGTAATATCATCTTAAGCAACGCACAGATTACCAACACATTAGGCAACTGCGTTGAAGTGGATGGTGGCACTGTGGAGATCAACAACAGCACGTTGGCGCAGTTCTATCCCTTTGACGGAAACCGCGGATATGCCCTGCACTTCAGTGCAAGCCACCCACTCACGAAGCTGAATGTCAGAAACTCACTGATTACCGGTTACGCCGATGACCTGATCAGTGGCGAACGCCCGAAAGACGAGGCCAAGCCGTTCAACTTTGACTTTGAGGATTGCGTGCTGCGCACACCGAAGCCCACGACGGCAGACAGCGTATATTTCAAGAACATCATCTACGAAGATGTCAAAGACACGACGATATACGGGGAAAAGAATTTCGTGAAGATCGACGCTGACAAGCAATATTACGATTTCCATCTTAGCAAGATCTCCGCAGCCGTGGACAAGGCAAACGCGAAGACAGCCCGGCCTATCGACCGCGACGGAGTGAAAAGAGATGAACTGCCGGACATCGGTGCTTATGAATACCGAAAGGAAGGTGGCAAATAGGTCCTTGACTTTCTAAAGACAACAAATCATTTATTCCAATAAAAGACAACAAAAAACTCAATACAACAGCAACTATGAAACACCTCAACATCAATATCAACATCGACATCTGCTCTAAGCAGGAGTTGACAACCGAAGAGCAACAGTTAGTAGACCGTGCCCTGCAGGCCTCGTATCACTCGTTTGCACCATACAGCCATTTCCATGTCGGTGCAGCTGTACTCTTGGAGAATAGCATCACCGTCATCGGTGCCAACCAGGAAAATGCAGCCTTTCCGTCGGGACTCTGTGGTGAGCGTGCCTGCATCTTCTCTGCCCAGTCGCAATATCCCGACCAGCCCATCCGCATCCTTGCCATTGCTGCGAGAAACGGAGAAGAGCAGACCGAAGAACCCGTGACACCCTGCGGATCGTGCCGGCAAGTGATCCTGCAGATGGAACAGCGCTATCACAAGCCTGTGGAAATCCTGCTTTGCGGAAAAGAGAAGTATTATCGGGTCAGCAGCATCCACGATTTGCTGCCACTGTCCTTCGATCAGCTATAAATGACATAACTGTTCGATAAACTGACAAAAAACGGCCCACGAGAAGGCGTTCGTTGAAAATAAATGAAGAGTTGGCCGGGATTTTGCGAATTTCGAGCCATTTTACAACGATCTGATAATCAATACGTTATAAAATACTCGTTTTTTCGTCCTTATCAAAGTACCTTTCTGACCGAAAATTCTCTAGAGAATTTTTGGTCAGAAAGGCGAGATGATCATGTCATCTCACCTATTTGATCGCTAAAAACAACCGAGATGACCCAGTAAACTCACTGAGATGAGGTCTTCATCAGGCTAAAGTTGAAGAATAAGTCCACTTTTTGCTGCTTCACAAACAAAAAAGCCTGTTCGCTGCTCTCCAGATTGTGAGTTGCAGCGAACAGACTTTTGTTAAGAAAAAACATGTAGTGAGGTTACGTCAAATAACCTATTCTTCATACTCTGTGGTGTCTTCGATACCAGCCTCTTTGAGCGCTTCCTTGCGTTCACGGCAGGTACCACACTTGCCACAGTGCTTTTCTCCACCTTTATAACAGCTCCACGTCTCGCTGTAGTCAATGCCCAACGCCTTACCATGACGGGCAATGTCGGCCTTCGAGATGTTGGTGTAAGGAGCCAGAATCTCCACACCGACAAACGTACCGGCTTTCGTGGCATGAGAGAAAGCCTCAACAAACTCCGGACGGCAGTCGGGATAGATGGTATGATCGCCGCTGTGGTTGGCCATCATCACGTATTTGAGTTGGTGACTCTCTGCTATGCCTGCAGCAATGCTGAGCATGATGCCATTACGGAAAGGCACCACTGTCGACTTCATATTCTCTTCGTCGTAGTTACCTTCCGGGATAGCCTCAGCCCCCTCAAGCAGACTCGATTTGAAATACTTGGGCATGAAGTCCAAGGGAATGGTGATATGGGGAATCCCCAACCGCTTGCAGTGCATTTCCGCAAAGGGAATCTCACGTGCGTTGTGGTTGCTGCCATAGTCAAAGGAAATGCCAAGGGCGATGCGGTCCTTGAACTCATAAAGCATCGTGATGGAGTCCATGCCACCACTGACAATAATCACAGAATCTTTCATTTTGTCTTTTTATTGATTAACCGAACAGCGTTCTGAGCGCTCCCTCTACTTTTCGTACAGGATGGAGTTCGATTTTATATTTCTTTGTGTCTATATTCTTCATATTATAGGCCGGCACGATGATATGCTGGAAGCCCAGTTTCTCAGCTTCGGCAATCCGCTGCTCCAGTCGTGCCACCGGACGCACCTCGCCACTGAGGCCTACTTCTCCGCACATACACCACCCTTGCTCTATCGGCGTGTCGACATTGCTGGAGAGTACGGCGGCTATTACACTCAAATCCATGGCCATATCCGTCACCCGCAATCCTCCGGCAATATTCAGAAACACATCTTTCTGCATCAGCTTGAAGCCGACACGCTTCTCCAAAACCGCCAAGAGCATGTTGAGACGGCGCTGGTCAAAGCCGGTCGCCGAGCGCTGAGGCGTACCGTATGCGGCTGTGGACACCAAGGCCTGAGTCTCTACCAAGAAAGGGCGAACACCCTCTATGGCCGAAGTGATCGCCACGCCGGAGAGCCCGTCATGCTCTTCTGCTATCAACAGTTCAGAAGGATTGGACACCTGACGCAGTCCGTCCTGACGCATCTCATAGATGCCCATCTCAGAAGTACTGCCGAAACGGTTTTTCGTGCTGCGCAGCATCCGGTAGAGATAGTGCTGGTCACCTTCAAACTGGATCACCGTGTCAACGATATGTTCCAGGATCTTTGGCCCGGCCAGCGTTCCCTCCTTATTGATATGTCCGATCAAAATCACCGGCACACCGCTCGACTTGGCAAAACGCAGCAGAGCCGCGGCACACTCCCTCACCTGAGAGATGCTGCCGGGCGAGGAGTCCACGCTTTCCGTAGCAATGGTTTGCACGGAATCGATCACGACGATGTCCGGTGCTACATCCTGAATATGCTTGAAGATCTTCTCCAACGAGGTCTCGCAAAGCACCAGCAGAGACTCCGGAAAAGTGGGCGACAGGCGCTCAGCCCTCATCTTGATCTGATGGGCACTCTCCTCTCCACTGACATAGAGAATCTTTTTCTCCGGCATCTTCAGGAGCGTCTGCAAGGTCAGCGTAGACTTTCCGATACCCGGCTCACCACCCAACAGCGTGATGCTTCCCGGCACGAGTCCACCGCCCAAGACACGGTTGAGCTCGGCGTCGTGCATATCTATGCGAGGCTCGTCCTGAAGGGGTATGTCACGCAAACGCACGGGAGCAGCACTCTGACGGCTGAACGGCGACTGTCTCGACTGTTTGACACTCAGCGCCGCATTGCGGGCTGCCGACGAGCCAGTCTCTCCGGCTACCTTTATCTCCTTGAACGACTGCCATTCACCACACTGCGGACACTTGCCCAGCCACTTCACCGACTCGTACCCACAGTTGCTGCAGACATACATTGTTTTATCTTTGGCCATATTCGTTTCTGATTATGATTGCAAAAGTAGCATTTTTTTTTGTGTTTACAAAATATTTCGTACCTTTGCATAGTCATGAGAAAATATCAATACCTTCTGTTTTCTTTGCTTTCCATTGCCTTTTTGGTCTCTTGTGGAAAGTCATACAAAGAGCAGCAACGACTCAGCCGCGAACAGCAGATTGAAGCTGCCCGTCAGGACTCCGCGGCTCTCAAGATAGCCACAGTGCCGACGATGGATTGTCTCCCTCTTTTCATCGCTGCGGAAGACAGCTTGTTTCAGAAAGCAGGTGTAGACGTGAGACTGAAGCGGTTCGGCAGTCAGACTGATGGCGACACCCTACTTCGCAGCAAGAGAGCAGAAGGCATTGTCACAGATCTCGTCAAAGCCGAGCGCTTGCGCCGCCAGGGCATCGCACTGAACTTTGTGACCTCTACCGGTGCCTCATGGCAATTCATCAGCAACCGCATTGCCCGTGTGACAGAGTTGAAGCAGCTCTCTGACAAGATGGTGGCCATTGCCCCCTACTCCGCTACACAGATGCTGGCCGACTTGGCCATAGACAGCGCACGTCCCAAGGAAACGGTCTATCGCATAGAGATCAACGATGTCAACATCAGATTGAAGATGATTCTCAACAATGAGATAGACGCAGCTTTGCTCCCGGAGCCTCAAGCCTCTCAGGCACGTCTCTTTCAGAACACCGTGCTAATGGACAGCCGTGACAAGAACCTGCATCTTGGTGTGATTGCCTTCCGACAGAAAGTCATGGAGAACAAGGATCGACGACAACAGATCAAGAAGTTCCTGCAAGTCTACGACGCTACCGTGGACTCTATCAACAAGCACGGAGTGAAGCACTACGGCAAGATCATCTGCAAATATATGGGAGTGGACATGCGCACCGTCAATGCCCTACCTAAGATGACCTATCATCATGCCACCGCTCCACGGCAGAGAGACGTCGCACGAGGAGCAAGGTTCACACCTTAAATATTTTTAGATTATGGATGGAAAAGCACGAGAAGATGCTGCTATAAAATCCAGGGATCAGCTCATCATATTAGGACTGAAACTGGAGAGAGATTGTAATGTCGGTGAGACCTTGCGCTTGCTCAATCAGCTGTTAGGGCAACAAGACGCGTCATGGATACGTGAGCGGCTGGACGACATAACAGACAACTACCACCGTTTGTCGGACTTCTATCTGCAAGGCTACGAGGATCCACAGCGCCAGCAGTTCTACAAGCTGTTGTCTGCTCAGTTGGATGGCATCATCCGCGATCTGATATTGGAGGATCTGAAAGTTGAATACCCTTATCTCAAATATCTCAATCCCCAACGGCAGATACCGTCCGTCGACGATATGCGTCAGCAACTGGAGAGCTATGTCACCGACATGGCTATGGCTTCGCTGTCTGCACTCAACGGATCCAACGCCAATCTGACTGACATCCACAAGCGCCATGCCAATAACCTGCGGTCTTTCTTCAACCTCACTGTCGCTTCTCCTCAGTGGCGACACGAATACGCCGTGAGTTTCGAGAAACTGTTGCTCTCGCCGGCTATCGACTCCGCTGATGCGCAGTTGATGGTATCAGCCATAACGCTCGCCTGCCTCTTGGTAGCGGATGCAGAAAAGATACTGACGCTCATCCATGTCTTCCAAAAAAGCCAGGATGAGCGAGTCAAGCAACGCGCCTTTGTTGGGTGGGTGTTTGCACTCTCCAATGGGAGATACCAACTCTATGATTCTGTTCGGCAAGCCGTGAAAGAGGTCCTGTCTGATAATAGCGTGAAAAGTGCATTGCTCGATATGCAGATACAAATGGTTTATTGTCACTATGCCGAAAGAGACAATGACGAACTGCGCAAAAACATCATGCCCAACATCATCAAAAACCAGAACTGGCAGATGATGAACATGGGATCCACGTCTTCCGACGAGAGTTCTTTGGAAGAGATTCTTCATCCCGACGAGGCCGACAAGCGTATGGAAAGTCTTGAAAAGAGCATCAACAAGATGAACGACATGCGCAAACAGGGCATGGACATCTATTTCGGCGGATTCTCACAGATGAAGCGTTTCTCCTTTTTCAACCAGCTCTATAACTGGCTGATTCCCTACACGCCCACTCATCCCGACCTGACCATGCTGCCGGAAGAGCTTCGCAATTCGGGATTCTTGGACAAGCTGTTTAAAGAGGGGCCATTCTGTGACTCTGACAAATACAGCTTTTCCATCGCCCTATCATCCGTTTATCAGCGCCTGCCGCCGGAAGTGAGAAAAGTGCTGCTGAGCGGTGAGGTGAGCCTGAACATGCCTGACGAGAATGAAGAGGCTTGGCGTCACTCGGCCTATATCCGGCGGCTGTATCTGCAAGACCTCTACCGTTTCTTCAAGCTCTGCGATCAGCGTCATCCCTTCTTCAATGCTTTCGGTTACGCCCATCCTATCATGTTTTTCACAAAAGACATGATCAGTTCGGAGATGCGCCGACAGCTTCCGGCACTGATTAGCTTTTTGCTGAAAAAGAAGCTTTGGGATTCTCTTCAGTCGGTAGTTGAGTGTTTCGCTACTTCTCACGAAAAAGAGCCTGACTGTCAAGGCGACGAAGTAGCGAAGAGCTTGAAGCTGGCCTCTGCTGCCTTGTGTATGCACAATTCCGACTTTGTCTCAGCGGCAGACTATCTGAAAGAGCTGAGCAAGATGGAGCCGGACAATGAATCGCTGCTCCGACAATATTCCTTAGCCGCATTTAAATCAGGACGCTTTGAGAATGCCTCTGAAATATACAAGACTCTGACACAACGCTATCCCCAAAAGATGTCTTATGCCTTGGGGCTTGCCATCTCGCTCATATACTGTGGCAAGGCTGATGAGGCCGTCTCTGTGCTCTATAAGTTGGATTACGAGCATCCAGAGGACATTGAGGTTCAGCGTACTTTGGCGTGGGGACTATTGTGGGTAGACCGGACTGAAGAGGCACAGAAACTCTATAAAAGTCTATGTTCAAGTAAAGAAGCTCTTCCAGATGACTCGCTCAACGCTGCTTACTGCTACTGGTTCCAAGGTCAGCGGAAACAAGCCCGGGAAATGCTACGGAAATACATCGGGCTGAGCAAGTTGGAGAAAGACGAAAGTGCAGCTTCCTTCCTTTTGAAGAAGTTCCATAATGATCGGGACATCTTCCTGCACTATGGGATAGACGATACAGCACAGAAAGTCATGGCAGACATCGACTGACAGAATCTTCACTCAGCCACCACGACATTTTCCTGATTGCCTATCGTCAGACGCATGAGGTCGTAATAAGAACCATTGTAGATATTCAAGTCCACATGACCTTTGATACCTGGCAGCTTACCCACATCGGTATGCTGCCAGAACTTCCATTTGCCCTGATACTCCACTTTGTCGACATAATAGTGAGCGATCCAATATGGGTAGTCGTCAAAGACCGGAGCACTCAGATAGGCATCTTTGAATTTATAATAAGTATAGATGATAGGCTTCACACCATACTTATTCTCTACGATATGAAGCCACGTAAGGATATCCGTTTGGAAATCCTCCACGCTCTCGTTCTTCGGCTTATGCTCCACATCGAGCACCGGAGGCAAATCTCCGTCCAGCAAATGCACTTTGCTCAGGAAATAATTGGCTTGAGATCTGGCTGAGGAGTTGTTGCTCCAAAAGTGATAAACGCCTCTGATAAAGCCATATTCCCGTGCTTGATAGAAGTTCTCATCGAAGTTGGGATCAATGCGCGAGGATCCCTCTGTGGATTTGATGATGATGAAACGAATAGGACAACCGTCGACCATCGCATTGGAGCGTAGCCGGTCCCAGTTGATCGTACCCTGATAGTGCGAGATGTCTATGCCATGTACCTCATAGCCCTCAGGATATTTGTCGTCGCCATAGAGCGCACGCCAACGGAAACCAGTTGGACCTACGAAGAAATAATAGAAGGCCCACACATAAACCACGATACCGGCCAACCCACCGAAAATAGCCGCGCGGCTGAGATGTATGTGAAGAAAAGGAAGACGTATGCCTACAGAGCCACGACGCGACGACCGCGAACGCGATGAAGAGCGTCGGCGGGAAGAAGTTTTTCTTCGTCTGGTGGTTTGTCGTGTGTTTGTCATCTCTTAGATTTGTCTCCTATTATATATAAAGAAGAGGCATCCTCCACCCATGTTACCACATAAGGAGGATGCCTCGTCAAAAGAGGAATGTCTCACATCTTTCGTGAGCATCCTTATCATAGAGAATCGACGAACGATTCCCAAAGTTCAATTAGCGGTTTGCCTTAGCCTCGTTCTCCAAAGCCAGCGTACGGGTCTCACGGTCGCAGACCTCAGAGGGACCCCAGTACTGGATAGGACCGGGATAGACATAGCAGGTCTCACGGGCCCACTCATCACGCTTCTCAGCAAACTTCTTGAAAGGTGCACCGTCGAGTTCAACGAGAGCTTTGCGGATCACAGGCTTCATCTCACCATTGCGGCGCTCCATGTTCATCATCATAGTGATTGGCACACCACCAGCTTTCCACTCATCGGTAGAAGCGGAGAGGTTCTGAACGATAGCCATGTAACCGGTCTTGCCGTTGGCAATCAGGTGAGCGGCACTCACACCGAGAGCGTAGCAATAGTCAGCATCGAAGTTGGAAGGAGCTGCGCAACGGCCCTCATAGCCGAAGAAGTGGTGCTGGGCAGCGAACTTGCCGCAGTACTTACCCTCTTTCTTCCACTCGTCGAGCTTAGCAGCCACCATGTCAGAGAGCAACTTCTCGGTCTCGATCAGAGACACCTGTACGTTTCCGTGCGGGTCACGGTCGAGGGAGAGCTGACGTGCCACAGCCTCAGGCAACGTAGCGAAGGTCTCAGCATTCTCCTTGCTCAGGTGAGCGAGGATGTATTCGCGCTGTGCGTCTTTCTCCAAATCCTTATAGTCAGCGCCGTGAGCAGCGAGCAGGTCGTTGAGCTCATCGATCAGACGGCCAATGGCAGGAATGAACTCAATGAGGCCCTCAGGAACGAGCACCACACCGAAGTTGTTGCCGTCCTCTGCGCGCTTAGCGACAGCAGTGGCAATCTGCTCCACGATATCGTTGAGCGTCATATCCTTCTTCTCTACTTCCTCAGAGACGATGCAGATGTTTGGCTGAGTCTGCAGAGCGCACTCCAAAGCGATGTGAGATGCGGAACGACCCATCAGCTTGATGAAGTGCCAGTATTTACGGGCAGAGTTAGCATCACGCTCGATGTTGCCGATCAGCTCAGAGTATACCTTTGTAGCGGTATCGAAGCCGAAGCTGGTCTCGATCTGATCGTTCTTCAGGTCGCCGTCGATGGTCTTCGGGCAGCCAATGACCTGGATGCCATAGTTCTTGGCAGCATAGTACTCAGCGAGCACGCAAGCATTTGTATTGGAGTCGTCACCACCGATGATGACCACAGCCTTGATGTCGAGCTTGCGCAGAATCTCAAGACCCTTCTCAAACTGGTCTACCTTCTCCAGCTTGGTACGGCCGGAACCGATCATGTCGAAGCCACCGGTGTTGCGGTAATCGTCAACGAACTCTGGAGTGAGCTCGATATACTTATGGTCAACAAGACCGCCAGGACCCATGAGGAAGCCATAGACCTTGTTCTCAGGGTTCATCTTCTTCACTGCATCGAAGATACCGCAGATGACATTGTGACCGCCAGGTGCCTGACCACCGGAAAGGATCACACCGACATTCATCTTACGGTTGGCAGACTCCTCACCGGGTACAAACTCTATGAGCGGCATCCCGTAAGTATTCGGGAAAAGCTTCTTGATTTCTTCCTGGTCACCTACACTCTGGGTAGGAGCTCCCTCTTTTACGCTGACAGCACCTTTGAGGCCCTTCGGCAACTTTGGCTGATATTGGGCACGGGCTTTCTGCAAAAGACTCTTTTTCATTTTAGAAAGTTCGATTAAATAATTAAAAACAGTATACTACATGCAAAAGTACATTATTTCATCGAGAAATGAGAAGAAAAAAGAAAGAAAACCAGTTTTTGAAACATTTTTTTTGCACAACGAGCGACGTTTCATCTTTTTTTCTTATCTTTGGAGAAAAATAAAGTATCACTCACTTAATCATTACTATTATGGCTAAGAAAAAGGATTTAAAACATTCTATTAATTGCATCTGCAGCGACCTCTTCGCCGAGGCAGTAGCCGCTTCGTTGTATGGCGCAGAGAAAGAAGGCACCGATGCCCAGCAACTTCTGTCTTCCATCATCGTCCTGCGTGACGATTTTGTCAAGCGTGTCTCCCATCCAGAACCGGGAATGGAGCCAAGGCAGTACTACACCAACCTCATCAACGACTTCAATCATCAGATTTCCGACATCATCGACCAGATCAGCAACCTCGGCTAATGCCGGTTGCAGGTTTCTGAACACACGATTATGATTCAACAGTTCTGCAATTGGCTTCTCGTCAAGCGTATGAAATGGACCATCGAGGACCAACAGCCGCTCCCCGAGAAATGTATCATTTGTCTGGCACCGCACACCAGTAATTGGGATTTCATCATGGGTCTGCTCTATATGTTCTCCCGTGGCATACGCATCAATTTCCTGATGAAGAAAGAATGGTTTCGATGGCCGCTCGGACCTATCTTTCGCTCCATCGGAGGCATACCGGTCTTCAGAGCCAAACACTCCCATATGACCGATGCGCTTGCTGACGCAGCGATGAAGAATCCTATCTTCCGGCTATGCATCACACCTGAAGGCACACGCTCGCTGAATGCCGACTGGAAGAAAGGATTCTATTTCATTGCGCAGAAAGCCCAGATTCCTATCCTGCTCTACTCTTTGGACTATGGCAAGAAGCTCATCAAATGCGCTGACAGTTTCATACCCCAAGGCGACATCGATGCCGACATGGTGAGGGTGAAACGCTATTTCATCCATGTTCAGGGCAAACACCCTGAGAAATTCACAACGGGACTGCCAGAAGAAAACAACTGACACCCTGCTCTCATACATCAACCATTTTCTTGTAGTAATGCTATATAAAAGTTATTTTGCTTTAGCTCTGTTGCTTTTCCCGGGTACGCAGACCTTTGCACAGAATGCTGTTTATCAGGAAAAAGCCAAGAAGGATTTGAATGCATACTTTGTCTCATATCAGGCAAAACAGACGGACTTTTCCAGTCAGCCTCGACTCAAGGAGCTGCGCATCGACGATAAGCAACGGAAGGTTACCGTCGTACCAGACCCTTCCTTCGTTCAGCAAGAGCTCAACGATAAGCAAATTGGCAAAATCTACAAGAAAGTTCGACATCTGCTTCCAAAGGTTTACCGCGACTACGACCTCAGCATCGTCGTTTCGGGATTGCCGCTTGAGAACTATGACACAGACTTTACCTCGCTGTCCGGCAATTCGCTTTGGGGGAAGATCCATTACGACGGGCAGCCTTGGGTCAGCAATGCATCGCGCCCCTTCCGTATTACCCATGGGCTTTATAACCGTCATCTGGTAGTGTGGGCCTCGCATGGCCGCTATTATGACACGAAGAAAGGACAATGGCAATGGCAGCGTCCGCCGTTGTTCGGCACTTGCGAGGATCTCTTCACCGAGACGATCGTCCTGCCCTATCTCATTCCGATGTTGGAAAATGCGGGAGCTGTCGTATACACACCACGGGAAAGAGATTTGCAGACAGAAGAGTATATCGTTGATAACGATGGCATCAATGCTCCCGGATACTCCGAATCGGATGAGGGCAAACAATGGAACAACTGTCCGCGTTCGGGCTTCGCATATCGACTGGGCAACTATGTCGACGGACAGAATCCCTTCAAGGATGGTACTGTCCGGATGGCGAAGACCACAAAAAAAGGTGATGGCACCTACGCGCTATGGCAACCCAGATTCCATAAGGCGGGACGCTATGCCGTGTATGTCAGCTATCAGACAGTCGACAAGAGCGTGGACGACGCGCATTATGTCGTCTTCCACAAAGGGCAGGCCACGGAGGTGCGCGTCAACCAGCAGATGGGCGGCGGCACCTGGGTCTATCTCGGCACCTTCGACTTTGGAGAGGGCAAGGGCATTGACAACTGTGTCATGCTCACCAACCAGAGCAAGCGCCGAGGCGTTGTCACCGCCGATGCCGTGCGCTTCGGTGGTGGTATGGGCAATATCTCACGTGGCGGTGTCACCAGCGGATTGCCACGCGTTCTGGAGGGCTCCAGATATTTCTGTCAGTGGGCGGGTGCTCCTTATAATATATATAGCAGCCGGGGAGGTACTGACGACTACGCCGATGACATCAACAGCCGCTCGCGTATGCTCAACTGGCTGGCAGGAGGCTCTGTCTATGTACCAACTGTTGAAGGCGAACACGTGCCCTTCGAGTTGTCGTTGGCCGTTCACAGTGACGCTGGCTATGCACCCAACGGCAAAGACCTCGTTGGTTCCCTGGCCATCTGCACCACTAACTACAACGATGGTCAACTTTCCTCCGGACTTACACGTCAGGCTTCTAAGATGCTGGCCAAGGATCTTCTCGACAACCTTACGCGCGATCTTACTTACAAATATGGTAATTGGGCCAGACGATACCTTTGGGACCGCAACTATTCCGAGACCCGTGTGCCCGAAGTGCCCTCGGCAATCCTTGAGACGCTGTCACACCAGAACTTCCCAGACATGAAGCTGGCTCAGGATCCGCACTTCAAATTCACCCTCGCCCGATCGGTCTATAAGACGCTCGCCCGCTATGTCAACACAATGCACGGACGCCCCACGATCATCGAGCCTCTGCCGCCTAAAGATCCTGCCGTCACCATCAACAACCGTCAACAGGCTCACGTCTCATGGGTAGTGCAAGACGATCCGCAGGAGCCATCCGCACATCCCGACTATTTCGTCCTCTACACAGCCATCGGAAAGGGCGGTTACGACAATGGGCAGAAAGTAAAGACCACATCTGTCGACCTCGACGTGAAGCCTGGCGTGCTCTACAGATTCAAGGTCACAGCCATCAACCGTGGCGGCGAGAGCTTCCCCTCTGAAGAAATTGCCCTTTTCACTCAATCGGGAGCACAGAAAAGCATTCTCGTCGTCAATGGTTTCCACCGACTCTCAGCCCCTACCGTCATCGACAACAACAGCCAACAGGGCTTCGACATGAGAGATGACATAGGAGTAAGCTATGGGCCGACGATCGGATGGCTGGGCTATCAGCAGAGTTTCAACAAGAGCCGCATCGGACGGGAAAGCTCTGACGGACTCGGCTATACCGACGAGAGCCTTGCAGGAAAAGTCATCGCAGGCAACAATCTCAATGCATCAACAGCACATGTCGAGGCCATTGCAGGTGCCGGGAAATACAATGTCGTCAGTTGTTCCTCCCACGCTGTGGAGACCAGACGGGTGGCACTCCATGACTTCGATGTCGTCGATATGGTACTGGGACTGGAGAAATACTCTCCCGACGCATTGGTCTACGACAAGACTTTTACCGACAACATTCAAAAACAACTCACAGCCTACACCAAAAGTGGTGGTAAACTCTTGGTCAGCGGAGCCTATGTAGGAGCAGACATGACGGGAAGCAAAGAATCAGACTGGCTGTCCGGCACGCTGAAGGTCAACTACTCTGGCTCACTCAGAACCGACACCTTACAGGGAGTCAACGGGCTGCAACAGAACTTCGACTTCTATCGCACTCCCAATGCCGACCACTATGCGGCTACACACGCTGATATTCTTCAGCCTGCCGAAGGAGCCGTCTGTGCCATGCAGTACAACAATGGCTACTCTGCGGCCGTAGCCTATAAAGGCAATGACTACCGCTCCTTCACGATGGCCTTCCCCTTTGAATGCATCACCGATAAGAACATGCAGCGACGCTTGATGACCGGCATCCTGAACTTCCTGTTGAAGTAAACAACATAACCATTACTCTAAAGAAGTTAATTTCAAAACAATACATTATGAAAATACAAGCAAACCATTCCGGTACCCGCAGTATCGAACTCAGCGAGAAACATTTTAAGACCATCGAGAAATACTCTCTCTTAGACAACCTCGTTGACAGCAACGGCATCATCGACGAGCCCGTTCTGGACAAGTTGAAGTTCAACGTGCGATCAATGTTGGAGTCTGAGACCATGAAGGACAACAACCTTCTTGACCTCTGCCTGGATGTCATCTACAACAACAACATGAAGGCCTTCGGCCTCCAGCAGCTTGTCGAAGCCTACAAGCAATGGAAGGCAGCCCAACCAGCGGCAGACGATAACGATCCGCAAAACGTCACCGACTAAACAATAGTTCTGACACATAATTACGATATGACGCAAAAATATCAGCTGACAGACTTCCTGCCCACCACCCGCAAGGAATGCGAGTTGCGTGGGTGGGACGAGCTGGATGTGATTCTCTTTTCAGGTGACGCTTATGTCGACCATCCTTCGTTTGGTGCTGCTGTCATCGGCCGTCTCCTTGAAGCTAAAGGCTATAAGGTGGCCATAGTCCCCCAACCCGATTGGCATGGTGACTACCGAGACTTTAAAAAACTTGGACGGCCACGTCTTTTCTTTGCTGTGTCAGCCGGTGCTATGGACTCCATGGTCAACCGCTACACGGCCAACCGACGTATGCGGCACGATGATGCTTACAGTCCTGATGCCCGCCACGACATGCGGCCGGATTATCCCAGCATCGTTTATACCAAGATTCTGAAGCAGCTTTTCCCCGACATACCAGTAGTCTTGGGCGGAATCGAAGCGTCTATGCGACGGCTCACCCACTACGACTACTGGCAGGACCGGCTGATGAAGTGCATACTCTGCGACAGCGGGGCGGACATGATCCTCTATGGCATGGGGGAGAAAAATACGATACAGCTCTGCCATGAGCTCGAAGAGGGACGCAACATCAAGGACATCCATGACATCCCACAGACGGTCTATCTCTGCAAGCAGGAAGACATCCCGGGAGGCATCAGCGACGACGACATCGTGCTCCACTCTCACGAGGAATGTCTGCAAAGCAAGAAAGCAGAGGCTGAGAACTTCCGCCATATCGAGGAAGAGTCCAACAAGATGCACGCCCAGCGACTGTTACAGGCTGTCGACGGCAAGTTCGCCGTCGTCAATCCTCCCTATCCTCCTCTGACAACGGAAGAGGTGGACGAGGCTTACGACCTGCCCTACACGCGGTTGCCGCATCCCAAATACAAAGGCAAGACGATACCAGCCTACGAGATGATCAAGTTCTCGATCAATCTACATCGCGGCTGTTTCGGCGGCTGTGCCTTTTGTACCATCTCAGCTCATCAGGGCAAGTTCATCGCCTGCCGCTCCAAGGCGAGCATCCTCCGCGAAGCACGTCAGGTCATTGCCATGGACGGCTTCAAAGGCTATATCTCTGATCTCGGCGGGCCGTCTGCCAACATGTATGGCATGGGGGGGCGCAACAAAAAAGCCTGTGAGCACTGCAAGCGGCCCTCGTGCATCAACCCTCAAATCTGTCCCAATCTCAACACGGATCTCTCACGCCTGCTTGACATCTACCATGCCGTCGACGCGTTGCCCGGTGTGAAGAAGAGTTTTATCGGCAGTGGCGTGCGTTACGACCTCCTGCTCTATAAGAGTAAGGATGAGAAGGCCAACGAAGCCGCAAGACAGTATACCCGGGAGCTTATTACTCGTCATGTCAGCGGACGCTTGAAGGTTGCCCCCGAGCACACCTCTGACCGTGTATTAAAACTCATGCGTAAGCCATCATTTGAGCAGTTCTATGAGTTTAAGCGCATCTTCGACCGCATTAACAAGGAGGAGGGGCTGAAAGAGCAGATCATACCTTATTTTATTAGCAGCCATCCGGGCTGTCAGGAAGAGGATATGGCAGAGCTTGCTGTCATCACCAAAGATTTGGACTTCCACCTTGAGCAAGTGCAGGACTTTACGCCCACGCCGATGACCGTCAGCACTGAGACGTGGTATACGGGTTACGACCCCTACACACTTGAACCGGTCTTCTCTGCCAAGACACCACGTGAGAAGCTGGCGCAGCGGCAGTTCTTCTTCTGGTATAAACCCGAAGAGCGGCAGGGCATAGAGCGTGAATTGCGACGCATCGGACGCCCCGACTTGATCAAGAAGCTCTACAACGGTGCTCCCTTCCATGGACATGTTCACTACGACAGCAAGGCCATCGGCAGTACACCCGAGAAAGCCACTCAACAGCCAAGCGGCAGAAGAGACCGCAACCAAAGACATCACGACAACAGACAACCCTATAGTGCGAAAGTCAATGGGGAAAGAAGATTCGACGACAAGCCTTACGATAGAAGAAAATTCGACGACAAGCCTTACGATGGTAGAAGAAACAACGAAAGACGGAGCAGCGACAAACGGAATGGCGACAAACGAAACAGCGATCAACGCAATGACAACAAGCGCAAATCGTTCAACCCTAACTTCACGCCCAACGGCAAGTTCAAAGGCCGTCGTCGTTGAGCAAGCGCTCACCGGCAAGCACTCACCGGCAGACTGTGAGGATGGCATCGTCGTGGCAGACAACTATATTGCTGTCATCGACGGCAGCACGAGTAAGACGCCAAAACATTACCATCCGACCATGCGCAATGGACGTTATGCCATGACGCTCATTAGCGACTTTCTGCGCCAGGCTCCTGCCTCGCTAAGTGTCACCGAGTTCTGCACCCGTGTCACACAAGTCATCCACCAGGCTTATCCATTGGATGACTCACAGCCTCGCCGCTCGCCCGAGCAACGGCTGTGCGCCAGTGCGGTGGTCTGTAGTCTTCTGCGAAAGGAAATTTGGATGATCGGCGACTGCCAGTGCATGGTCGACGGACACCTCTACACCAACGACAAGCCGTCGGAAGCCACGATAGCCGAGGAGCGCAGCCGTCTCTTCCCCACCCTGCTGACAGAGCATCCCGGCATGGTAAAGGACGGGCGAATTGTCCACGACTATGCACGTGACGCCATTCTCCCGAAGCTCATCGCGAGCATGCAAGGCGAGAACCGCACCTATGCTGTCATCGATGGCTTCGACATCTTCATGCCGGGTGTCAAGGTGATCACTTTGAGACAGGACGAGCCTCACGACATCGTGTTGGCGAGCGACGGTTATCCCTTTCTCCGTCCAACACTAAAAGACAGTGAAGCCGCCCTCTGTAAGCAGTTAGCCAACGACCCTTATAACATCCACACATTCAAAGCTACCAAAGGACTCATGCAGGGCAACGTGTCCTTTGACGATCGGGCATTGATTAGATTCAGATTAAGTAAATAGTCAGATTAGATTAAGCAAATCGTCAGATTTAGATTAAGCAAATAATCAGATTAGATTAAGCAAACAATATATATGAGAATATTCCTTTGGCTGAGTTTCGACGGCACAGCTTACCATGGCTGGCAAATACAACCCAACGGCATGTCGGTGCAGGAAAAAGTGCAGCAGTGTCTGAGCACATTGCTCAGTCAACCGATTGCCGTGACTGGAGCCGGACGCACAGACGCCGGCGTCCACGCCCGTACAATGGTTTGTCACTTCGACATCGACAAGGAGCTCGACACTGACCAACTCTGTTACCGTCTCAACCGCATTCTGCCACGCGACATCAGCTGTCAGCGCGCCGAGCGCGTCAGCGAGGACATGCACGCGCGCTTCTCGGCCAAACGACGCACCTACCGCTATTTCATCCACACCCAGCGCGATCCCTTCCTTCGACACTACTCTGTAGAGACTCACTGGAAACTCGATTTCGAGATGATGAACGAGGCCGCTCTGTGGCTCACCACACAGGACGACTTTAAAGCTTTCTGCAAGGCTGGCGCTGACAACAAGACAACGCTCTGTCAGGTCACCACAGCCCAATGGGTAAGCACGTCACCAACGACGTGGTACTTCGAGATTGCCGCCAACCGTTTTCTCCGCAACATGGTGCGGGCTGTGGTGGGCACACTCTTCGAGGTTGGCCGTCACCGCATGACACTGGAACAGTTCCGTGAGGTGGTAGCTACAGGCACCCGTTCCGATGCCGGAGAGTCGATGCCTGCTCACGGTTTGTTTCTGTGGGACATCGAATACTAAATCTTTTGCTAATCCAGAGTCCTATTTACTGCCGATATAGAGAAATACCATGCCGAGCAGCACCAGAGCCAGATCAAGTGCCTTGGCTTTGAGATTATGCTCATGGAAGACAAGGGCACCAAAGAGAAAGCTCACCAATACACTGCCACGGCGAATCATCGACACGATGGAGATCATCGCACCCGGCAGACTCAGCGCATAGAAGTAGACAAAGTCAGCAGCACAGAGAAAGACACTGATGCCGATGATCGACCAATGCCAGCGAAAGGGTGTAGTTTTCTTATGGGTAGGCCACCACAGCAAGAGTAGCATGACAAGCATCAGCCCCATCTGATAGATGTTGTACCACGATTGCACGGCCATGCGGTCGATGCCAATGCCACCGGCCGCCGGTGATGCCATCAGATATTTGTCATAGAGTCCACTGACAGCTCCCAAGACAGCAGCAAGCACAATCGCCCATATCCAACGATTATGCTTAAAGTCGATACCCTCGCGCCGTCCCGAGCGGCTCAGCATCAGGAAAGAGGCCACAGCTAACAGCACACCAATCCACTGCCACACATTGAGTTGCTCTCCATAGACAAGCATAGCACCCACAAGCACCATCACCGGGCGCGTGGCATTGATTGGGCCCACAATCGTCAGTGGCAGGTGCTTCATACCGAAGTAGCCGAAAATCCAACTGGACAAAACAATAAAACTCTTCAGGATGATATACTTGTGCATCTCCCATCCTCCTGTAGCAACATGAAAGATACTTCCGTCAAGGCAGGAGGTTGTAGCCGAAAGGATGATGAACGGCAGGAAGATAAGCGACGAGAAGACAGTGTTGAGAAACAGCACGGGGATCACGGCGTTGCCATTGAGCGACTTTTTCTTAAACGAGTCGTAGAAGCCCAAAAGGGCAGCGGACATAAAAGCTAAAAACAACCACATGGGGATGAACTCTATTATTTAATATTGTATATACTCTCAAATATACTGCAAAGTTACAACAAAATATTAAGGTGAACGGCATTCTTCACCGGAATTATTGTCTTCATCATCCATAGAAGGCATTATTTCCCGAATCTCGTACTAATAATAACATTAGCTTGTTAGCTTGATGAAACTCGACGAATTTAGCAAACGATCTTTAAAGGAATACTCTTTTTCTTTTGCAATATGAAGAAAAAAGCGTAACTTTGCAAAAAGATTGTAGCAATATCGTCATTAAGCAACAAACAACAACAATTTGTTATGGCAAACAATATTTTCAAAGGTCTGGGCATCGCCCTCATCACTCCTTTCACTTCTCAAGGAGAAGTGGATTATCCCGCACTTGAGAAGCTGGTGGCTTATCAACTCGACAATGGTGCAGACTTCCTGTGCATTCTCGCGACAACGGCAGAAGCCCCTTGTCTGACGAAAGAGGAAAAGGACAAGATCACGGAGGTGGTGAAACGTGTGAACAAAGGACGTGTGCCAATCCTGAAATATTGTGGCGGTAACAACACCGCCGCCGTCATCGAAGAGATGAAACAAACCGACTGGAGCGGCATCAGTGGCATCCTGAGCATCTGTCCTTACTACAACAAACCGTCGCAGGAAGGGCTCTATCAGCACTTCAAGGCTATCGCCGCCGAGAGTCCGCTGCCCCTCGTACTCTATAATGTTCCCGGTCGCACGGGCGTGAACATGAAGGCCGCTACGACGGTGCGCCTGGCTAAGGACTGCCCCAACATCGTAGCTGTGAAGGAAGCCAGCGGCAGTCTGGAGCAGGTCGACGAGATCATCAAGAACAAGCCTGACAACTTCGACGTCATCAGTGGCGACGATGCGCTGACGTTCTCGATGGTTGCCAGCGGAGCGGCCGGCGTGATCTCTGTCATCGGCAATGCACTGCCCAAGGAGTTCTCCCGCATGATTCGCCTGGAGTTCAACGGCGAGTATGAGCCCGCCCGCAAGATCCATCATAAGTTCACCGAGCTTTACTCCCTGCTCTTTGTCGACGGCAACCCGGCCGGCGTGAAAGCACTGCTCAACGACATGGGCATGATCGAGAACGTGCTCCGTCTGCCACTCGTACCGACCAACATCGAGACCAAGCAGAAGATGGCCGACATCCTCAAGGGACTCAGGCTGTAAGACTCATCTCACAGTAGACTAACACATAGAAGGCACACAACGCCGTATCCTCCAATCAGCAAAGCACGGAGACGAAAGAGCACACAGGCCGCTCTCTCGTCTCCGTATTTATTTATTTCCAAGAGACTCTTCAAGCCTTATCGCAAACATAGTGCCCAAAGGTGACAAGCCCGCCGACATCAACACAGTCGCGGGAATCGCTTCAGATGGAGTCTGCTCACGAACCGGGCAAACTGAGAAAGAGGATAGTAATTGTTAGATAAACTGACAAAAAAGCGGGCACGAGAAGGCGATTTTTGCGAGCAGGCATGCCCTTGGACGTGATTTCTCGCTTTTTATCAGCGATGCATAACTTACTGGTTAGCAACATCTTGAATAATGTTTACATGATTTTGCACTACAAAACCGCCCTTTCCTCGCCGCTTTCGCTCTATAATTCCCTATCATCTCAGTGGTTTTACCTCATCAAAGCGGTGAATTGATGAGGTAAAACCACTGAGATGACCCAATGAAACCACTGGTTTCTCATTTTCAAAGCCCTTTTCTGACATTCAACTCCCTGTTTTTTGATTCTTCCTTTTCTATAATACAAGTTGACGCGAAAGTGTTTTTGTTGGATTTCTTTCCGTTGTCACACCCCCCGACTTTGCTATTGCCGCAAAACGGCAAAACAGCAATCATCCATTAACCGAACAGCAATAACAATTTTTATAGAAAAAAAACGGGATATATGGAAGAAAGTACGTATCTTTGTATCGTATCTCTGATACAGAGGGATAGCGACATGAACACAATAGGTATTGAAAATAAGTATATACGGACGGCACGCAGAGTGAGTCTCTGCGTCATCCTCAGCCTTCTGACAGCCTTCCTGCCAGTCTTCGCCGCCTACGGACAAACGAAGACCATCGGGCTGTCGGGCCTCTTCACCGCCACCGACTTCAAGGGCGCGCCCACAGTGACCAAGACCGTGGACGGCTTCACCATCATACTCGACAAAGCATCGTGGGATGCCTCACGCCAGGCCGTAAAGATCACCACCGGAGGCTCCATCACCATCAACGGACAGCAGAAGACGACAACACAGGAAGCCTACCTGTTCAACAAAATCGTTTTTGACAAACTCGGCTCCTTCAACGCGACTCTCCTCGACTCCATCATCCCTAACCGTGGCAAGCTCACGGCCAGTAACGACAACACCGAGGAGGTGACATGGACGATGGACAATGGCGATATCGCCGTGCCCGGCTACAACCACTCCCTGCAGCTCACCGTGAAGGGCGAGCCTCTCTATCTCGACGACAAGGCAGGCAGCATGACCGTGTCCTACACGGAGAGCGGCAAGGCCATACCCTATGTACGACTCTCCGGCTCCTATTTCGAGCAGTCGATCCTCCAGAAGTCTTTCAAGCAGAATCCTACCTATGCCATCTTCGCCGACCCGGAGATGAAGATGAATATCACCTCACAGTTCTCGGTGAACTTCTATTTCGGCAAAGCCAAGGACCTCACCGACAATACCGTAACGACCACCGATGCCGGCACCGGCAGCACGGTGTCGAAGCTCTATGGCCGTGTGACCATCGGCGACAAGCCCGGCGATGCTTACGTGATGATCCGTGCCACCCCCTACGATGCTGGCACCTACGCCACCGTCTATGGTGCTTATATCATCCACATTCCACAGATAAAACCCCAGGTCACCCTCAGTCAGGACACCATCAAAGCCTATCTCGGAACAGAGATCGCCGTGCCCACGGCGACCATTACCGATGTACGGGGCAGCGATATCACCGACAAGTATGACATAGGCATCACAGCGAAGGCCACCACGGGCAGCGGCAAACCCGAAGGCACATTATTCAGTTATACAAACGACAAGCACAAGGTTATCTCGTTGAAAAAGGAGGGCTCGTTTGCCTTCCACTATACCTTCACGCCTAAGAACGCCACGCAGTATGCCGGCTATGAGCAGGATGTACCTGTCACCATCATCAAAGCCACCACCGACCGCATACCCACTACCGTCAGCTTCGCGAATACAGAGCATACCATCAAGCTTACAAACCAACAGGTGAACCTCGACACGGCCATCGTCCGTGACAACCTGGGCAATGACGTAACAAGCTGTTTTAAGATAGACATGTCCATCAACAGCGATCCTAAGCATGTCTGCACAAGTCTCTGGTCAAGCTCAAATAATGCCGCCGACAGCTGGTTCATGCAAACAGCAGGTAATGCAGAAGGCACTGTGGTATTTGACGTTATTGCCAGACCGGACGGAAGCTGGGGACATAATTTCACCGAAGTCTTCTCAGGCAATACGACGACACTTACCTATTCCTCGTCATCACGCTATGCACGACTTATCGTCTCACCAAACAATTTCACCACATATATCAACGGATATATCAATGAGGACAACCAGCCGACACTCCACAACGACTACAATGGTCAGGAAGTCGAGGGCACCTATTGGGTAAAAGTGCCGAGTGCTGTTGAGCCCAGCGCACAGAGATATGGCAACACTTTCGCCCCGGACTCCACGGTTGTCGACGCCAGTGGTACGAAATGGGTGTATTACAACTATATCAGTTTGAAACAAAACGGGGCACCAAGCAACTGGCGGCTGTCATTCGGAAAGGCTGTTACCAGCACCGATATCGTATTTATCTTCCACCCATGGAACCAAGGCCAATATGGCGACGTGAGCGCTCCTATGCACCTCACCGTTCTCAAAAAGATCACCCCGACGCTGACCTTCTCGCAGGACAGCTGTGTAGCCAACGTCGGCAAGCATTTCGAAGAGCCTACGCTGACGATCACGGACCCTAACGGCACGGATATCTCATCGCACTTCACGCTCTCCTATCGTCTAGACCAGCATGACGGCAAAAGCGCCACCATCGACGCCAACACGGGAAAGGTCAACATCGGCAACGATCAGAGCTATGCCTTCATCACCGTCGAGGCTACACCGGCCACCGAGGACGACAAGAAAAAGTACAATAGTGGTACGGCCAGATACCGCCTCAGGATATGGAAACAAGACGATGCTACCTGGAAGTACTCCATTAAGACGGGTGAGGACGATTATGACTACAACTACAACGATAGGACGGGCAGCGTCAGCGTGACAGCCACGGATGTCGGTATGCTCTCCTTCACCAAAGCCGGAACGATGCAGGCCGGAACGAGCATCGCCGGCGTGCCGGGACTGACCATCACCTTCGGAAAGGAGGACAGCAAAAAGTTCACGGTCAGCGCGGACAACGACGGCACCTTCTATTGCGTCTCCAAGGAGGTGAATTTCTCCGGAAATAGCAATATCCCCAGCGATGGCACCTTCTATATGCTCCAGCCTAAGGTCAACGGCTTCGTCACGGTGAAAGCCCACTACCTCAGTGGCAACAAGGTGGTCGTGCGGTGGGACAAAGGCAACGGCAGCTACGAGGACGACAGCTACACCGCCACCAGTGACGGTATCGCCAGCCACACCTTCAGCTTCCCGCTCTTCGCTGGCTACACTTATTACCTGTTTAACATTGGTAACGGAGCCTCCAACGATGGTCTGCAGCTCTATGGCATCAACTACCAGCCAGCATGGCTCATGACACGGTATGACACCGAAGGATATAAACGTACGAAGATATACATCGGTGCCTACACGGGACATCTGCCCAAGGTGGTATCGAGAAAGACGAAAGGGGTGACGTTTACTACGGAATTTGAAGATCCGAAGGAGACTCCAGAGCAAAAGACAGATAAACCAAATTATGTCGTGGTGGACGAGGCCGGCAAGATCGGTGTCAGTAGCAAAGTCGACAAAGACGCGATCAACAAACACCCGCTGGTCAACAAACCGGGTATTGGCGTGCTGGCAAGCGTGAAGTCGACGGAGGCCGACGCCGTCAAGCATGCCATCATGGCGGTGGAGCTCTCCGGACTGCCCGTTTACATTGTCAGAAACGGAGAGACACCTATCGTCGGAGAGAAGGTCACCACCACACCGAAGACAAACATCACCATGACCTATGGTGGCTGGAGCAACTACTATCTCGCCAACCCCACGAAAGGCACCTACGCCCTCGACTCGTGGAAAGTGGCGAAGATGGATTCCACTGGTACGAACAACCGTATCTATGCCGGCTTCCCCGACTATACAGGTGGCGGACAGAACGCCAAGCACGAGAACGTATACCGCAACACGGGCAACTACCTGCCGTCGGCGCCAAGCACCTGGGACGTGCCCTGCCGGGGAGCATACCTGAAGTTCGAACCGATGTCGAACGGACGCCTCAACGTCTACGTCCTGCAGAACGGATGCTGCCAGTATTCCGGAAACCCCGACGACATAGAGCCGAACGTCGACGGGACCTACACGGCGAAGGTGAAGTGGACACCCTATTATCTCATTGACGAGACGGGGAAGCCCGTAGACTTTACAGCTGAGAATGGCGTGGCATCGAATGCCATCGCCACGGAGGATGAGGAGAACTATGAGCCCGGCGCCAATACCAAAGGCATCTACCGCGTGGACTACGTGGAGAAGATCGGTTCGAAAACCGTGCAATGGGATTTCAGCGACATGGGATCAGACGCCAAGGGCAACGAAGACCTGACCACCAAGCGCCAGAAATTTATCATCGACCACTGGGATAGTCATAAGAAAGGAGATGCCGAGGAGGTGTTCACCGACGACGACGGAGCCCATCAGATCATCTCCAAGGCTTATGTCAGATATACCTTCGACGTGCAGGCAGGAAAGACTTATTTTCTCTTCTCCAACGTGTCGAAGATCGGTCTCTGTGGCTTCTCCTATGTGGAGGATGAGCATCAGAGCACACTGCCGGTGAGGCTGCCGGAGGCTGGAGAGGCCACGCCGACAGCTTACACGGGAACCTTCGTGAATGTCAAAGTCCCTAACAACTACACCAAGGGCAAATGGTCGAGTATCTGTCTGCCGTTCAGCATGAACGAGGGCCAGTTCAAACGCACCTTCGGAAGCCGTGCCCATGTCATCGCCTTCGACGACCTGCGCAACGACAGCGTGCTCTTCACCCGCCACTATTATCAGTTTATCGTCGCCGGGCGGCCGTACTTCATCTATCCCGATACGACCCTCTCCAATGGCTTCACCGTCGACACGGTGTACATGGGCAAGCAGGCCACGCCCGCAGACTACTACCTCACCGCGCCGGGCAACGCCTACTACACGGCTAAAGGACTTCTCTCCACCCAATTGCTCAACAAGGGCTCTCTTGTCGTGGTTGGCAGCAACGGCAACCAAGACGGTGGCGGCAAACTCTACACCATCGGCAGCGTTCCCGCCCATCTGTCGGCATATCACGCTTATATCGACTATACGGGCTCTGCGTCGTCGACGGGCGCCAAGGCTTTCTACACGACATACGACGGCAAGGAACACGGACACATCGGCGACGAGGACACGACGACAGACATCGACGGCATCACGGAACTCAGCACCGGAGACAACAAAAAAGCGGATGCCTCTGTGCGAGACAACCGCGTTTATAATCTCAGCGGACAGTGTGTCGGCGAGAGTCCCGAGGCTCTCTCACGTCTGCCGCAAGGCATCTATATCGTCAATGGCATGAAGGTGGTGAGAAGATAGCCGGCTTGGCCGCGTCGATGTCGCCGCCATTCCATGTGCCACCCCATTGTATTGCCGTGCCACCCGTGTAGTCTTCGTCCTGATCCGGGTCATCGGGAGCTCCCGGAGTGATATAGATGTATAGCTTGTTTTCCTTTGTCAGTTCTTTCAGTCGCAGCGTATAGTAATAGGCGCGTCCCCGTTGCCACACACCCGACACGCCCGTGCCGCTCATGAGCATGGTGGCATTGCCCACGATAGCCTGCTCGCCACCCACGGGAACCGCCGCCACCTCCACGCGCAGACTGATCGCGCTGTTGTTCTGAGGCAACAGCAACAGGCGGCAAGGCACTGCCTCCGTGGCATCGTTCACGACACCATCGACCGTCACGGAATCGTTGTCGGTGGCTGGCTCCAACGTCCACGCAAAGGAAGTGGCACCTGAGGAATAGGTCGGACGCATCGTTCCTCGCTTTGCCACATGGCGCATGGTGATCGACTTCACATGGAAAGAGGTATAGCCCAGCGGCACCGTCGAGGTGTCGACATGAAAAGCCACCTGAGACAAGAGATGATGCATAGGCAGTGATACCGTGTCACTGGACGCCGAACCTGATAAGTTGGTGGCGTGAGTGAGGTTGGTGCGCAAGTCCGACATCATGAAGTCGACCTGCTCACTGCTCTTGTCCTGGGTGGTAAACGCAAAAGTCCCCATGCCCGTACCCGGCGCCACAGTCGGCACGATGCCCGTCGTTGAAGCCGTCGTCGAACTGCCCGCAGTGGTGGGCGTCGCCTCATAAGGATAGTAAGCGAAGAAGGCCAGACGGTAAGTGTTTTCCTGAGGCCAGTAAGCCAAAGGAGAATAGGAGAAAGTGGTATGGCCATAGGCATTGCGCCCGCCGCTGACCATGCGCCGGTTGTACATGAAGTTGGCCGTGTCGGTCACGGCCCAGTCCTGCCCATAGGGATACTGATAGCCAAAGACGCCCATAGCCTGTCCCGCGGGTATTCCCGTTTTTTTGTTCGCATAGTATTGTGTGGCCGCGCGCGTCTCGGCAAACCTTGACTTCGTCCCAGCATTCGTTGGTCTATGATTAAGGATCTTCATGGTGTCAGACAAAGCACCAAAGCGCATCAGCACCGATCGGTCAGGCGATACGCCGCCCCCGTTATCAGCACTTTCACTGCCACAGGCCGCAAACATCATTACGGACAAGATGCCTACACCTATTTTATATATCTCTTTTCTCATCATTCAACATTCATCACTCATCATTCAACATTCATCATTCTCTCTCCGGCCTCACATATCCACCAAAGGACGCATTGGCATTACAATAAGGATCTACCAACTTAAAATCGCTGCCAATAAACATATATATCGGCGGGTACGACGTGCTCCCCGTCTTATTCAGATACGAGGTCCAATAGATGGAACCCTGTTGTGAGGTCCCCGTTTCGTCAAGCCGGTCGATGACGGGAAAGTAGATCGTCGCCCCCTTGCTGTCGCCGTCCCGTTCGGTATAGAAGGCCACACCATGTCTATCGCTGTGCCAGATGTTGGCGGCATTGGTTGCCAATGAAGCCGTACCATCGGCCGTAAAACCAGTAAAGGCAAAGCTCCGCGGCACGTGGTAGCCCACAGGACACGGGTCATAGATGGTCTTTATACAACTGGGCTCACTGGCATTGTTCCACGATGTAAGGATATTGTTGATCCAATTGGTGAGGAAAGCCCATGGATGACTCAAAGAGTACGACATGAATGCCCACGACGTTTTGATGGTCGTTTGCTCTTTCGTTGCCCCTAACAATGGGTCTTTCCTACCCCACTGATAGTATGGGCAGTAGCCTTGGGTACTGGCCTCATCGTACTGGGCATGCTGATCTATCGTGAACATAGCCGTCTGCCCGCCCTGCGCTGTAAGATTATGGACCGGATCGCCGTTGGTGGCCTGGGTAAACCGCACGCGTACCCTATGGCGGGGATAATACGTATAGGTGTCGTTTGTTGGCTGCCAGCCGAGGTTGACCGGCATCAAGGCAATCTGCGTACCCTTAGCATCCGTCACCTTTATGTCCTGCATGGTTCCCTGACCATAGAGGTCCTTGGTATCCAACAGCCAGATATGCCAGCTCCACACAATGGTGTTGTTACTGTCGTAAGCAGCGATGACGGCATTGCCACCGGGCACGCCGGAGCCCTTGGGAATCTCAAACACCACACGCTTAGGCTTGTACGATGGTGTAAGACCGTTGTCAGAGATCCTTATCCAGTCCTTATCCGGATTTCTCCAAAGCACCTTTGCGTACGATATCTGTGAGTCGGGGATGCGCTCACTGGTGATCGTGTTGCCCTGATAATCTTTCATGCCATTGAACGCGGCTCGGTTGGCCTGCCCGTTGTTAATGGCATTGCCATAGACCAAAGGAAAGAGATAACGCCCCGGATGACTGACGATATAGCAGTTGGCCGTGGTGATGTTCCTATCCCAGTCGCCGGAGGACTCCGTGAGCATGGTGCTTTGTGAGAGATCCCACCAGCTCTTCGTGTTGCTGACGGAATAGTCGGACGGCAGCACGCTGGCATCTATATTTGCGGTATGCTTACCCGTGACCGCCGTAGGAGTGCGGACAGTAAAGGCCATGGCCACCCCCAACTTACTGTTCCCGTTTGCGTTTGTAAAAGTATAGTAACCCGTAGCCGACTTTGACAGCTTGTCGCAACTAAGCCATGAAGGCATCGCTTTGCTCCATTTGCCCCAGGCAGACTTCTCGTCATCCCACTCCTGGAATTCCGCATACAAGTCCACATTGTTCATGTCGTTTCCACTTCCTTTGTAGTAGCTGTAGCTGGACATATTGACCGTCGTCGTGCCCCCAGTGCCTCCCAACTCACTATTAGACGGCGATACGGTGAGGATATATCCTTTGCCTACGGCTGAGGTGCTGATGGTATAAGTATAGGTATGTCCCATCTGCCATTTGTCGCCAGCGATGCTGGTAGAAAGCGTATAGTTGGATGCCGTGGAGCCTTCTTGTACGGTAATGCCAATGCTGAGTTTGGCCCCCGTGGGCACTGTCTGCGGAAGCATCATCAGATAAGATCCCTTGCCGGAGAGTAAAGACACATTCTTATTATCGGTCGCGTTGAGCTTTAATCCAGTTGCAGTGAATGAGCCCGTCGTCGAGCCGAGCGTCCAATCACTCTTGGCGAAGTCTGCCTGATTCACCACACCGCTGAGCGTCACAGAATTGATGGTCACACCCGTTGGCATCTGTCCGATCACGACATCCACCGCAGTCAACAGATGATAGAATTTCATGTCAACGGCCGTACCTGCCACGCGGTTGCTCCCCACAGTCTGCACAGCCGCCAACAGGTCTTTTTGCTCAGAAATGTCAGTGGGAACGGTATAGGTGAACGACGGCATCGAACCATCGGCTTGCGCTGTCAGGTTCGTGATCTGCTGCGTATCATACGGAGCGAGCGCATAGAACTGTGCGTGGTCGTAACTGTCCTCATCGGGCCAGAGCTCCGAGACAGTCCAGTTATTGCTTTTCTTCACGTCTTCATTGAGAAACAGTTTCGGCTGGACATCGTTGTCGGAAACAAAGCTGTAGCCCATGACATGGAACGAGTCATAGAAGTTGTCATCCTTCACCATCTCGCCGCGGGTTGTCGCCGATGTGCTGCCAGTGCGGTGCAGACTGATATCGGAGGCAGACACTTTCGAGACATAGACCGCATGTCCCTCGACCGTATGATTGGCGCGTGTAGTCGTGCCGTCAGTTGCCGTGGCAGTCATCGCTGCTGTGGACACATCAAAGGCAATGCCTCCCTTCTGCTTTCCGCTGTCGAGGAAAGCATCATCACGACATCCACTTAGCAACTGCACGATGAATATCGATATCAGCAGAGAGAGAAACGACGAACTTCTTTTCATCTTATTTTTCAATAGTTAGGTCTTTGTTGCTCCCGTCGCCCAAGGTCCATGGATAGACCGCGGGTGTAAAGGCGACAGGCTCCTGCCAGTTGTCGGCATCCACCTGGAAGCGAAGCGCACGAAGTCCCACCTTCAGCCTGACATTGTAGGCGCGGCCGGCCACCAGTCCGCCGGCAAACGAGCAGGTGCCGCTGACACGCTGACGACGGGTGAAGGCTAAATAAGGAGGATTGTTGTATATCAAATTCTTGTCGTAGGTGACTATGGTATAGACCACCGTCACACGAAGTGTGGCAGAGGACAGAGACGCTGCCGACGTGGGGATGAGCATCAACGCCGCCGTAGACGCATTGCCCGCAGGAGTGGTCACCGGGGTGAGCACATCGGTCGCGGCATCGCTGCCGCCCTCAACGATCATTGGCAGTCCGCCGCCTGCTGACTTGACAGCCTGGAACGAGCTCTCGTTGGTGACACTCGCCGAGGCCAACTTCCCGTTCAGTGCCGAAGCGCCTATGGTGACCTTTGCCGTGCCCGCGGCCTGTGACCAAAGCGGCACCGAGGCCGTGGTGTTGCACAGCGAGAGCGTAGCGGAGGCGGGAAGCCCTGCATCGCCCTCGGCATAGATGGAGTCGATGAGCACCAATGTGTTGGCGGCTGACAAGGCATCAGCTGACGAGGCATTGTCAACCACATACTCCGCCTGCAGGTTGATCTTGGCAAGCGCATGACGGAAGTAGAACTTCAGCCTCGCACTGACCGACGGTTTGCGAATGTTCAGCCACGGCAATCCTTCGGTCAGCGTTGTTGTCGTGCCGTCGGCTGCGGTCCATTGGTTTTCAGTGCTTGGGGGCACAGTAGCCCAGAGCAGGTCCACGCTGTTCAGCGGCGAGCCGGCCACCTGATAGCTCACGGTGGGATCGCCAAACGATTCTTTGCCCTTGGCGAAACTCGTCTCGCCGTTCATGGCGGTCAGCGTTTGCGTCGCCGAAGCGGCATAGGGCGCATAAGCAAAGAAGCTCACCTTGGTCTCCGGCCAAAAGAGTGTTGGCAGATAGTCCCACGTCTTGGTGCTGCCGTTATACGTCACTTGCTGATTATACATGAAGTTGGGCCGCCATGTGGTCTGCCCGGCCTTATAGTCTGTCTCGCCGGTCGTAAAGGCAAAGGCGCCCAAGCCCACCTGCTGCAGGTCGGCAGCTGTCTCTATATTATAATAAGGTGTAGTGGATGCGTCCCGTGTTCCAACAGCCATAGAAGCAGCACCATTGGAAAACGACAAAGCTACGGCCGGTCGTGCAGAACCGGTCGTAGCTTGCGATGTGGTGGAACGAGAGAGATAGGTCTGGAACCCGACAGCCATACGCTCCCCCACGTCGTCAGCAACCTGCTCCTGCGAACATGCGGCAAACGCCATGGACAGCAAACTGCCCTCTATCCACAATATGTAATTCCTTCTTCTCATTCCCAATCTGTTTTTACATTCTGATATGCCCGTCGGCCTCAGAACAAGAGTGAATGCTCAGTCCATTGTCCACCCTGGGAACGGCAGACCCGGACTGAGCGTTAGTATCATATTAATTAGCAACGTTCTGCGGCATGTAGATGACCATCGGGTCTGTATCTGATGTCGTACTACTCGTCGAACCGCCAGCGGTGGTATTGGTCCAGTCAGATACAGTAGCATCGAACTTCACGCTGGTCAGACCCAGGTGGATGAGCAAGTTGTACTTGGCATTCATCCCCACTTTACTCAGCGTCAGATCCTTGTAGAAGCTCTGCTCCACCTCGGTATATCCCTTAGACAAAGACGCATTCTTCGTGCGCACGATATAGTCAATGCTGATACGGAGAGTATGATCATTGCCGTCGGGGATGAGCAACAGCGGAGTAGACTCGGTGTAGACACTCTGGGCTGTGGTGCTCACACCGGCAGGAAGTTTATCCCAAGACTCAAAGGTTTTCGGCTCAGCGATAGACTCATTCATTGTCTGTGTAGTAGCTCCCTCTGTAGCAGCAGCGCTCGGCGAGTTGATCTCATAATCAATCTTGCCATTATTGTTGGTCGTCCAAACGCCGGTAGCAAGGTTGAGCGTACCGGAAGTAGGAATGCTGGCCTCAGTAGTCATCTTTCCGTCATCAACGGCCTTTACACTCTCAATCTTAATGCTCTTGACAGTGATCTTGGTACTGCCATCGAGAGTGCCACCGGTCGTAGCCGAACCGTTGTCAATGTCAGCCACGATCATCAAGCCAGAAGTTTTATTGTCTGTGCCTGCTCCAGTGCCACCAAACTTAGCCAGGGCATGCTTGAAGTTGAACTTCACCTTGCCGCCAACATTCATCTTGCTAAGGTTGGCATTGACTTTTGCCTTGGCAGCGCCATTGAAATCAGTACCATTCTGCGCATTGCCATTTGTCGTAGTACCATTCGAGCCTGCCGTACCCCAAAGGAGATCAGCATCAGCGCCGGTGGCACCAAGCGTGTAGCTCACAGTAGGATCGCCTGGGGTAGAGTTGCTTGACAAGGCTGTAATACCCTTATCACCAAATGTCTCTTTGTAAGGAGCGTAAGCGAAGAAACTTAAATACTGAGTACCCTCTCCAGGAGTCGCACCTTCTGTCTGTCCTCCGTTCGGCCAGTACATAACAGGAGAATAAGTCCAGCCTGTGCCGCTTACTCTCGTATTATACATGAAGTTCGGCTCCATCTTTGTAGAACCAGAAGTGTACTGATTCGTCTTCGTATAGAAGGCAACGACACCAAAGCCTTTGCTCTGCAGTTCTGCCGTCGTCATCTCAGACGCGGGCGTAGTCCCTCCTGCACGAGAAAGATTGGACTTACTCTGTGCAAGGTACGAACCGAAGTTAACCGGTGTTGCCACCGACTCTTGTTTGTTGGAATCTGTCGTGTTTGTGTTGTCAAAATCTGCTTCAGAAGAGCAACTTACCATTGACACAACCACAGCGGCCGCAACCACTGCCTTTAACATGTCTTTCATCTTTAAGAACTAATTTTCTACTTAATATCTATTGATCAAACTTAAGGAAAACATACCCCCATTCTATCCTATTCTTTTTAAGGGATATCTCCTTTCTTTCTTATCTATTACATATCGATTTTCGGTATTACCCTTTTCAACGCTGCAAAGTTACGTAATCTTTTTGAAACAGCAATAACAACCGTATAAATTTAACATAAAAAAAGATTTTACCCGTCAAGCCGCATGGCGGACTCAGAACGTGATGTCGTAGTTGCCGCCATTGTCCCAATCGTCAACCTCGGCATTGAAGCCGCCTCCGTCAGCAGGCTTCACATCGGGAAGCTTGATGTCCGAGACCTGGCCCAGCAACGTCATCTGGTAGCTCACCGCGGTGCCGTCGCCCTCATGCTCGTCCTTGGTCACAACCTCGAACTTATCGCCGACTTCAGCCTTATAGACACGAATGGTGTTGTCGGCCATCTTAAAAGCCAGCTTCAACACATTGGCGGCAGCCTTCTGTGAATCGGCGGGCGGCAGGCCAAAGGTGGTGATGGAGGTCGTGACATATCCGTTTGAGGCACCGACGGAGTCGACCGTGACCTTCCAGTTGTCGAGCAACTGCGTGCCGGTGGAGTCTGTGCCGCTATTTCCTCCTATATAATATCCCGAAGAAAAGCCGCTGATGTTGCCGACTACCGACCTCAGCCCACGGATGTCCTCTACCCTGACACGAATGATCAACCGCGAGACGACCGGACGCGGCGCCACCGTCACCGCATAGCGAAGCGTGTCGGCGAGGTCTGAAGCGCGGGTGACGGCAGAGGCTGACGAGTAGTCGACCGTGTCGCGGGCCACATAGAGCAGTTCAGGATCGCGCTGATAGGTGGCGCCGTCATCCCAGGACTGGGCCGGAACCTGAGCGTCGGGAGTCAGCGTCACACGGGCCGAGTCGAAATTGTCCATGTGGGAGAAGCTCAACGAGCCGAACTCATCGGTGGAGAGATTGAAGACCATCAACCGATAATGACCGAGCGGAAGATCCAGACGGATGGAGTCCACGTCGTTGGTGATATACCGCCGCACTTGCCCATCGTCGGCATAGACATAGACAGACATGCCGGTGGGCTTGGCCTCGGCATACTTGTGCCAGTCGACATGGAGCATCAGCTCGGTGACCTCATCGCGTGGATCCACAAACTCCCGGCGGTCAAGGAAACTGTCCTCACCGCAGGAACCCAACATCGTCACGACGGCAATAAGAAGAGACGCTATCATCCAACGGCTCATAGCTCCCTCCTTTCTTTTGTGGTCTCTGCCCCACTGCCTTGCCCACCGATTTTCTTATGGCGTTTTCTGCTGCCAATGAGCCAGACGAGGGAGAGCTTGACCTTGGTGGGACCTACATATCCGAGCGAGCCTTGGTGTCTCTCCAAGGGATGATAGTCCGCGTCGGCCTCGTAGCTTGTATAGGATCCGCCGACATAGCCGCAAGAGACCTGGAACTCCAAGTTGAGGCGACGCCCGATACGCCGCGAGCAACCCAAGGAAAAGCCAGCAGACCAGTAGCCGCCCCGATGACCGGTACCGTCCCATTCAAGATCGTAGTAGCCACCGGCTCCGTACACCCCCACAAAATAGCCGGTAAGACGACGATAAGGTGTCTTGGCAAAGTGCCCTGTCCACCAGCGCAGCTCTCCCCCGGCCTCAAAGACTTCGTAGCACCGGAGATTGTTGTGCCAGGTATACCAGGGGAAAGCGGTCTCTGCCGCCAGACTCAGACGTGGCCCAAGATCTTTCTCAATCTCAAAATTGGGAGTCAGCAAAGCATCGTACAAGAGATTGGTCTTAAGCGCAACAGACGGACGCAGGCTGTCGCCCTGATCAGAGACACTCTGACCACGGCCGGCGAGAGGAAGCACAAGTGCAGCTCCCAACAACAGATACCTAAAAGTCCGTCCTATATTCATCTTTCTACCCTCTTAAGTGATACCCTCAAGCAAACATGGGGGTGCAAAGATACAACTTTTCAACCAAACAAGGCACTGGTTGACAAGAATATCAGCACATTTTTACAAAGAATTACATTATAAGCAAAGGAAAACACGATAACGGCAGAAGCCTGTACCGGCTCAAAGCCATTATCGCACAAAGAGATGTGGAGCTGGTGGGATTCGAACCCACGTCCAAACAGGGAAACCATACGCTTTCTACACGTTTATTCCAGCCTTTGGTTTTCGTGCGACGGCAAGACCTGGACCACCAACCGGCGCCTTAGCCTCTAAAATTTCATCCTGCTGTCGAGGCCCGGCAAGACTATTTCCGATTTATCTGCACCGCTTGATCCTCAGATTCGGAACAACATCCTTGGAGCGATGTCTCGTCCCATCATCTGATGACGGGATTAAGCCAGTAATCTACTGTACTTCGATTAGGCAGCGAGAGCGTAATTGTTTTCGCCAATTAAATTTTTGTTCACTCAGATTAAAGAGCTAGCCAACGAGGCTCTGCGTGCTTACGTACCATCTCAGCCTGCTGTCAAATCCAGTCAACCCCAGATGATATTCGTTGCAAAGATAAGAACTTATTTCCATACCGCCAAATGTTATTAACTATATTTATAGCTTTCGCAAACATCAGTAGCAATTTAGCGAAAATAGCTCATGCAATGTCTCGGAGTGAGTCAGAACTTATATTTCGTTTCCTTCCCAAATAATTGTCGCTATAGACTTTTTGTTGTACCTTTGCATTCGGAAAATACCTAAGCATGGTAAAACTTTCTTTTTTGTCAAGCAATAATCTTGCAAAAAGAGAGTTTATAGACATAAAGAATACATAACATGAAAAAAATACTATTGGGACTGGTCCTGCTACTGGCTGTTCCCCTCTCTGTCTGCGCACAATCGTCTATGACTGATTCTCAAGTCGCGGAATATGTACAACGCGAATCTGCCCGCGGATCTTCGCAGGCGCAAATCGTCACTCATCTGATGCAAAGCGGCGTCGACATCTCGCAAATCAGAAGGGTGAGACGCATCTATGAGCAAAAGACCAAAGGCAAAGGACTCGGAAACACTACCGAAACCGCAACAGCGGAAAACAGACTAAGACAAAACAACGGAAAAGCTAAATCGTCGAAGACAAAAACGCAAACCGAGAAATACGACAAGCAGCGCAATGCCGCCACCACAGGACGTATTCAGGGTACCCCAAAATGGCAAGAGCAATACGACGAAGACGACCAAGACTTCTTGCAGATGCAGCAGGAGGTCAGCAATATCATGCCCGTCGACACGGCCAAACTGCTCAAACAGTTGCTCGACCAACAGCGCAAAGACAAGCACAAGGTCTTTGGACGCGACATCTTCTCCAACAAGAATCTCAGCTTCGAACCCATCATGAACATCGCCACGCCACAAAGCTACCGACTCGGACCGGGCGACGCGGTGAATATCGACATCTATGGTGCCTCACAGCGAAGTATCACTGCCACTGTAAGCCCTGACGGTGACATCGTCATCGAGAACTTCGGCCCCATCCATGTTGGCGGACTCTCTGTGGCCCAGGCCACTGCACGCATACGCTCCCAGCTCGGAGCCCGCTACCAGAGCAGTCGCATCAAACTATCACTCGGACAGACGCGCACCGTCACCGTCAACGTCATGGGCGAGGTCGTCACGCCGGGCACCTATACACTCTCAGCCTTCGCCAGTGTCTTCAACGCCCTCTACATGGCGGGCGGCACCAACGACCTCGGCACTCTGCGCAACATCAAGATCTATCGCCACAACCGCCTCATCAGCGTCTGCGACATCTATGATTATATCCTCAATGGCAAGATGACGGGCAACGTGCGCCTCAACGACGGCGATGTCATCATCGTGGGTCCCTACGACTGTCTGGTCAACATCACCGGAAAGGTCAAGCGTCCGATGTACTACGAGATGAAGCGCAACGAGAGCATCGAGACCCTGCTGCGCTATGCCGGCGGTTTCACGGGCGATGCCTATAAAAAAGCAGTGCGCGTCAACCGCAAGACAGGACGCGAGTATGCCGTGTACAATGTTGAGGAGTTTGACATGAGCTCGTTCCGCGTGGCCGACGGCGACAGCGTCAGCGTGGACTCGATCCTGCCCCGCTACCAGAACACGGTAGAAGTCAAAGGAGCTGTCTTCCGCCCTGGCATGTACCAGCTCGGTGCCGGCATCAACAGCGTGCGCACACTCATCCAGCATGCTGAGGGCCTCACCGAGCAAGCCTTCACAGCCCGTGCCGTCATACACCGCATGAACGCTGACCGCACGCTGCGTGTCATCGCCGCTGACATCGAAGGCATCATGAGCGGACGCGTGGCCGACATCCCACTGAAAGAAAACGACGTGCTCTTCATCCCCACCAAAGAAGAAGCCATGACCGAGCGCACCATCACCATCAACGGTGAGGTCCACTACCCGGGCATCTATAAATATGCCGACAACGAGACACTTGAGGACTTCGTGCTGCAGGCCGGCGGACTCAAAGAGACGGCTTCAACGGTGAAGGTCGACGTAGCCCGCCGTGTCTCTGACCCCAAAGCGCTGACCACCGACAGCATCATCGCCAAGACCTACAGCTTTGCGCTGAAGGACGGATTCGTCGTCGACGGACAACCGGGCTTTGTGCTCCAACCTTACGATGAGGTGTATGTGCGCCGCAGCCCCGCCTACAGCGAACAACAGAACGTCACGGTCGACGGCAAAGTGATGTTCCCCGGAACCTATGCCATGGCCTACCGCGACATGCGGTTGACCGACCTGGTGAAGATGGCAGGCGGCGTAGCTCCCGACGCTTATATCAAGGGCGCCCGCATCATGCGCGTGCCCAATGAGGCAGAGCGCACACGTATGGAGGCTGCCTTCAAGATGCAACAAGAGCAGTTGCGCCAGCAACTCATGCAACTGGCCGTCAACAGCAATAACAACAGCATGCTGCAAAACTCAGACGAAACACTGCAAAAGCAACTCGAGAAGTTCCAGGTGCCCAACACCTATCCTGTCGGCATCGAACTGGACAAAGCTCTGAAAGATCCGAAGAGCGATGCCAACATCGTGCTGCGTGCCGGCGACCGTCTGCTCATACCGTCGTACACAGCGACGGTGAAGATCAACGGTGCCGTGATGTATCCCAATACGGTCAGCTATGAGCGTGGGGAAAGCGTCCACCACTATCTCGACGCTGCCGGTGGCTTCGCGCAGAATGCCCGCAAAAGTGGTGTATACATTATATATATGAATGGCATGGTCGGTAAAGTCAGCCGTGGCGCCAAGGTAGAACCCGGCTGTGAGATCGTCGTGCCCTCGAAGCTCACCCGAAAGATGACCGCTGCTGAATACATGAGTCTCGGATCCAGCCTTTCGAGCATCGCCGCCATGATCGCCACCATCGCCAACATGTCGAAATAAAGTCGCAATCAGACATACCGGGCACGTGCCCAGCTAAGCAGACGACTCTGCGACCTCATCAAGGTCTTATGCGGACTCTTCTCCTTCGCTCCGCCTCCGGCGGCAGTCCCCCTCACCACAATGATGAGGGGAGGAGAAGAAGTACCGCCAACGCATTAGCTCAGCTCCACACGATGAGCGACACCTACATTCTGAATGATGTCATCAGGCAGAATCGAATATATTTATAGATACAAGTGGGAAACATATAATCGTACATTTCAATGAAAGAAAAAGAAAAAAGCACAATTCTGTCGGTCGAAAGCCTGTTTAAATTATTAAACTCGATAAAGACAAACTGGATTATATTCACACTAACCGTTGTTATTATAACAGGAGCCACTACATTATATCTTTTCGGATTACCGCGGACATATACCTCTACCGCGATGCTATTACCGGAGAGTAACGAAGATGCTCTACCCGGTAATCTTGGAAATCTATCAAACATCATGGGCATAAAAACCAATAGCGAAGAAGATGCCATCAGCCCGGAAATCTACCCGAAAGTTATTTCCACATCTGTTTTCACAGCGGAAATGATGAAGCAGGAGATACGGATAGGGAAACGCACGACAACCATCTTCGACTATTTTGCTAACATGCAGAAGAAACCATGGTGGAGCAAGAAAAAGAAAGAATATATAAAAGAGGATCTGACTCGCTTGAATGCTTCCCGGTTTAACAAGAAGGAGGATAAGATAGCACAAGCTGTCAATGGGAGCACCTCGTGCATGGTAGACCAAAAGACATCGATGATAACGATAAGTTGTCAGTGCCAAGACCCAGAAGTGGCTCAGCAAATGGCAGACATTGTCTTATCACGACTGAAAGCATATATTGTCGAATACAGGACATCAAAGGCCAGAAACGACGTAAAATATTATCAAGGACTGTACGATCAAAGCAAAAGCCAGTATGAGAAAGCCCGCAGATTATACGGTGCTTACTCCGACATGAACGAGGATCTCGTCCTGCAATCCTATCGGTCTAAGACGGAAGACCTGGAGAATGACATGCAACTAAAATATAACATCTACACTCAAATGATGACGCAATTAGAGCAGGCTAAGGCCAAGCTCCAAGAAAAGACTCCCGTCTTCACAACGATACAGCCTGCTACGTTGCCGCTCAAGCCCTCAGCTCCCAAAAGGATGTTCGGTGTTATTATGGCTTTTATTATATCCTTGTTTCTTGCCGTCTGCCTTATACTTTCAAAAGAAGCTATTGTAGATTACCGCAAAAAGGCCAAGTCCACGTCTGTCAATGAAGAGTAACAAATCCGATATTACTGACACGTTCTATCTGATCATACTGCAAGGGGTCAACTATCTCCTTCCCCTTGTCGTTATGCCTTATTTACTCTATGTGTTGCAGCCCAAAGGCTATGGCTATGTCGGGTTTTCCTATTCCTTTATTCAATATTTCACACTGCTTGTAGACTTTGGCTTTAATCTGTCAGGGACCAAAAGAATAGCTCAGGCAAGGGACAAGGAATACCGTGACCGCATTTTCTCTAACATCGCCACAGCTAAACTTCTACTACTTGTGGCCTCGACAGCCCTTATTCTGGTCTTGCTCTTGACCATCAAGGGCTTTCAAGCTTATCAAACAGCGATATGGGCTACATGGCCAATGACAGCAGGATCGGCACTGACCTACATGTTCCTGTTTCAAGGTATAGGGAAGATACGGATCTTCTCTATTATCAACACCATATCCAAAGTCATCTGTCTCCCCCTCATCTTCATACTCGTGAAGCATGAAGGCGACTATATCAAAGCTGCTTTCTTGCAATCAATTGTTTTTGTTTTTGCCGCAATCATATCTGATTCATACATTATCAAGAAGCATTTGGCTTCTTTTAAGAAAGCATCATGGCCAGGCATCAAAGACGAGCTCAGCAACAGCTTTCCACTGTTTCTGTCCACAGCATCAACAAGTGCATACACGCAATTGTTCGTCATCATATTGGGTTTTTACTGCACGACCACAACGATTGGCTACTACACATCAGCGGACAGAGTAGTCAGAGCTCTCGTCTTCTTATTTTATGTTCCCATTAATCAAGTGTTCTTCCCAAAGGTAAGCTCACTCTCGGTTGCAGACCGGGTGAGAGCCATACACCTTTTTACCCGTTTACGCAATTGCACATTCGCGGTGATGCTGCTATTGTCTGTATGCATCTTCGCAGGTGCCCCGCTTGTACCCACTCTGTTAGGAGCAAAATATATAGGAGCGGTAATATATATCAGGATTTTGAGCATCATACCTCTGTTTGTAGGACTCGGAGGAATATATGGTCAAATGGGATTGGTAGCATTGGGCAACAGCACGACGGTGAAAGCATTCCGCAATGTCTATATCGCTGTAGCCGTTTTCTCTATCCTTGCTGCCATCGTGTCTGCCCCATATTTTAGATCAGTCGGCATCTGCGCGCTGGCTGCTCTCAGTGAAATTCTTGTGGCAATACTGATGTTCATAAACTGTAAAAAATACGAGATCGCATGATGACAGGTGTTTTCATATTGCTCACACTCATTGTCATATTGGGATATTATTATTCCAAAGACCTCTTTGCGCCCTTTGTCGTATCCCCATTGTCGTGGTGGTTCATCGTCTTCATCTATCTTCTGACAGAGCAATATACATTCAGGATAAATCATATCTTCCCGTCTTGCCTGGTAATTTGGATCTTGGGGTTCGCCATCGCCTCTTTCCTTACGTCATGTGTCACCCATCCTGCGTCAGACAACGCCCAAGCTTTTGAGCCCAACAAAAGGGTGATCTATCTCTATGCCTTATTCGTCAGCATAGTCATTCCCCTGATGAGCATATCTCTGATATACATAGCATACACCACCGAGCCGGATACTATGTTCCGATACCTCAGAGTCATGAATACCGGTTTAGACCCAACTATCCAGCCACCAGCATTCATGAAGATTGTCTCTTACTTCATTCCCCTGTGTTTCGTCAGCTTGTTCTTGGCACAGCTATACATCAAAAATAAATATCTGACGATATGGCTGCTCATCGTTAACATACTAACGGCTGTGGTGTCAATGTCAAAACTCAATTTCCTCAGTATATTCTTCACACTACTATTTGTGCTGTACATGCAACACAAAATCAAAATCCGCCATTTCATAATTGGAGGTGTTGTTTTCCTCCTCTTCTGTATCGTCTTGCAAATCATCCGCTCGGGATCCGATGACGCCAGCAATTTCAGCGTATCAGATTTTCTCACCATGTATTTGCTTTCCAGCAGTGGTGCATTTGATTACAATGCAGTGGCATGCTCAGCAACGCATTTCGGCGAAAACACTTTTCGTTTTCTATATGCCGTTTCTCATGCGTTTGGAGGAAAGATTGAGCCCATACAGACCATATTGCCCTTTGTTGGCATCCCTTCTTATACCAACACCTATACATGTCTATATCCTTTTTATACTGACTTCGGAAAGTTGGGCATTGGTATATTCGCTATTATCTACGGAATCGGATTTGGATATATATATAAAAAGAGTAAGACTAAAGGTCAACTATTGACTGCCGTCTATGCCATTTTCTTAGGGAATATTATCCTCGGTTTCTTTGCAGAACTTGTCTTCACCAATTTCTCTCTTCAACTTCAATACATATTCTGGACTTGTCTCCCATTCATTTTAAACAAGAAAATTGGTTATGCAAAACAGAATTGACATTATCATGGCCACCTATAATGGGGCGGATTATATTGCACAGCAAATTCGTTCCTTGCAAAATCAAACCATAAAAGATTGGCTCTTGCTCATTCATGACGACGGCTCTACAGACGCGACAGTATCTATCATCAAAGCATTCGCTCAGAACGATCATAGAATAAGGTTGATAGAAGATGGTGTCTGCCTCCACAATTCCGGACAGAACTTCATGCATACACTCAGCTATGCAACGGCTCCGTACGCCATTTTTTGTGACCAGGATGACATTTGGCTGGAGCATAAACTTGAGGTATTGCTCAATGCTTTTAAAGATGTGGACGACACGGTTCCTACGGCGATAGCCTGTAACTCATATATGTATCTTGACGATAAGGAGAAAATAGAAGGAGCCGCAACACTATGTTTTCCACGAAATCTTAAAGAAGAACTTTTCATGAATAGTGGAGTACAAGGCTGTGCCATAATGTTCAATAAGGCTTTACGCAAAATTTGTCTCAACACTCCAGACTACATTGCCATGCATGATCACCTCATTACGCTAGCAGCATTTAGCTTTGGTAATTTTTATGCTATTCGCCAAAGGCTCATGCTTTATCGACGTCACAGACATACGGTCACTGGGTATATGGAAGAAAACAAATTGCAAAAAATCAAGGGATTCATACGCCCCGGAAAGACAGTCCTATCCTCTTCCCACCTAAAAGCAATTAAAAGCTTCTACGATAAAAACAAGAACTTCATAGGGCCACAGAAAAAAGAAATATTCAATGATTTCCTACACTTAGAACAGCACTCAAGATTACGTAATGCCTTCCACACCCTCTTTCACAATTATAGCGTAATGAATAGTCGTTGGATTCTGTTCTTAAAATTTTTAACAAGACCTCTCGTATGATTACCATTTTTACCACCACATATAACAGAGCCTATAGTCTCCCAAGATTATACAACAGCTTAACGAAACAGGCCAATCAAGACTTTGAATGGCTTTTGATTGATGATGGTTCTACAGACGAGACAGAATCCGTAATCAAAGATATTATCAATAAACATAAATATTCATTTCCTATCAGATATTACAAGGAAACAAATTCTGGCAAAGCAGCAGAAATCAACAAGGGTGCTTTCCTTGCTAACGGACAATGGTTTTACATCGTTGATAGTGATGATTGGCTACCTAAGAATGCTATAGCTACCATTATTACCGAAGCATCTAAGATACAATCAAAGGATGTCGGTGTAGTATGTGGAATGAGATTTTATGAAAATGACACACCGGTAGGAACCGATTCGTCCTTTGATACTACGGAATGTACTCACTTTGATTTTAAATATAGAAATAAAGCATCAAATCAAGGCGACTTGGCCGAAGTGATAAGAACGTCCGTCTTAAGATTATACCCTTTTCCCATATTTCCTGGAGAAAAATTTTGTCCAGAGGCCGTAATATTCAACCGCATTGCACAGAAATACAAAACGCGTTATTTCTTCAAGAATATCTATTATTGCGAATACCAACCCGATGGTTTATCTGCCAATATCACAAAATTAAGAATGGAAAATTGGCAGAGTTCCCTACTCTGCTATGCAGAACAGGCACAATGTCCAATACCTATTAATATAAGAATAAGGTCTTGGATTAATTTCTGGAGATTTAGCTTTTGCGCTAATCGGAAAATTAAGTCGGCTTCATATCAGGTACCTTTTTGGGCGTTTTTATTTAAGCCACTAGGCTACGTCTTTCACCTAAAAGATAAAAGAAGATGAAAGTCCTCCATGTTATCAATAACCTCCAGACAGGTGGAGCAGAGAGACTTCTTGTTGACGAATTGCCTATTATGGCAAAGCAAGAGCATATCGAGCTACTTGTACTCAACGGAAAGAACTCTCCATTTATGGAGGAGTTAAAGAATCTGGGGATTACCATACATGAAATAAATGCATGGGGCGGTATCTACAATCCTGTAAATATCTTCTTTCTTAGAAAATATATTCAGCAGTTCGATATCATTCATGTACATCTGTTTCCTTCACAATACTGGGTATCACTTGCAAAATTTCTATTCGGCGGAAGAGCACAATTAGTGACGACTGAACATAGTACATCTAATAAACGCTTTAACCACACTTGGGCGACATGGGCAGACAGATGTATATACAAACAATACAGATATATCTTCTGTATATCAGACGCTGTGAAGGAAGCAATGAGGAAACACCTTAAAGGTAAACAAAGTCATGCCCTTATTGTCGTACCTAACGGTATTGATACAAGACAATACTCGTCAGCAAAGCCCATCAATAGAGACCAGCTTCATCTGACCGATAAAGATGTTTTTATTCTCCAAGTTGCACGGTTCGGAGAGCAAAAGGATCAAGACTGCTTAATAAGAGCACTGACCCTATTGCCAAAGAACTACATTGCTGTCTTTGCGGGAGACGGAAAAAGGTTAAAAACTTGCCAGCAGTTGGCAAGTCAATTGAAAGTAAGAGACCAATGTCGCTTTATAGGTAGCCGTACAGACATACCAAGCCTTTGGAAAGCTACCGACATTGGAGTATTATCTTCTCATTGGGAAGGATTTGGACTATCTGCGGTTGAGTGTATGGCGGCAGGCAAGCCTATTCTTGTTTCAGATGTTGATGGACTACGCAATGTGGTAGACAATCAAGAACTTTGTTTTCCCGTTGGAGACGAAAAAAAACTTGCCCATAAGATTCAGAAAGTAATAGAGATGCCGATCGAATACAAGGATTTAGCTGATTATTGTTATCAACGAGCTCTAAAGTTCGACATACATTCAACAATTAGCCTTTACCTTGAATACTATAAACGAATCATGCAGATCTCTAAATAAAGAACTATGATTATTATGCAAGTTATTACTCGCTCTGAACTAGGCGGGGCACAAAGCGTTTTGGCAAACTTAGCAAATGAACTATGCAAACAGAATAAAATAATTGTAATTGCCGGTGAGGGTGATGGAAAACTTTGGCAAACCCTTGATAAAAAGATCGTTCAATTGCCATGTCGCTACATCAAACGTAAACCATCTCCTGTAAACGACACAAAAGCCATTTTCTTTCTAAAGAAGGCTTACCACGATTTTAAACCTGATGTCATTCATCTGCATTCTTCAAAAGCAGGTCTGTTAGGAAGAATAGCATTTCCATCATCAAAAATCGTGTATACGGTTCATGGCTTTGATTCGATACGGTTAAGGTATCGAAGCTTTATTCCCATAGAAAGGATTTTCCAATTTTTTTGTAGTGCTATTGTTGGGGTCAGTGCTTACGATGAAAAAAATCTTAGAAACGAGAACATTTGCAAACATGTTTTCTTCATCTATAACGGCATTCCTTCCCCGAAATTAAATGATAATAAGAAGTTAAACATCCCTCAGAAATTCCAAGGAAAAATTCTCTGTATCGCAAGAATCAGTAAGCCAAAACGTTTTGATTTGTTTTTAAAAGTAGCGGGATTACTTCCCGAGTATGCCTTTGTCTGGATTGGGAATATACAAGAAATCAAAGATGTTCCACCAAACGTATTTATGATGGGAAACATCGTTAATGCTCAGACCTATTGCCAGGATGCTGACATTTTCTTTCTGCCAAGCGACTACGAAGGTTTACCAATGGTTATCATAGAGGCCATGAGTCATTCAAAGCCAATAGTAGCTTCAAACGTTGGAGGCATTTCTGAAATTGTTAAAAACGGCGTGAATGGTTATACAACGGAAAACGATAGCACCACAATGGCGAATGCTATAAAATTAATTATGTCTGACAAAGTGTTAAAGAAAAATATGGGGATAAAGTCACGTGTAATCTATGAGAGCAAGCTCACCCTAAAGAGAATGACTGAAAAATACCTGTTGCTTTATAACAGAATCGTTGATAACAACCAGTAGTAGCCCTTTTCTATATAGACACACATATTACGCAACAACTACATAGACATTTTTTCCTTTTTTAATGCAATACATCGCATCTATCAACGTTAGATAAGTAATGAATGAAATATTAGAATCTACATGAAAAATCAAAATAAGCAGGTAGCCTCTAACCCAAACATTGTACTTGCCATCTCCTATTATTATGAATGGGATAATGACAGGCAAAAACACTGTGCTCATTGCATCAATGATGGAATGAATCCATGTGAACGGTGTGCCAAAAGAATCTTTGACTGTCTCGTTGCAGCTATAAGCATCGTCGCATTTTCTCCATTATTCCTGATCTGCTATATCCTCGTAAGGAATGAGGACGGAGGGCCGGCTATATTCAAACAGGAACGTATCGGACGCTTCGGGCGCCCTTTTACTATATACAAATTCCGTAGCATGAAAGTAGATGCCGAGAAGAATGGCCCTCAACTTTACGCACACGGGAAAGACAATCGTATGACGCATATCGGCCGTTTTCTTCGTGCACATCACCTCGACGAGCTGCCTCAGCTTTGGAATGTCTTCAAAGGCGATATGGCGTTTATTGGCCCGCGCCCGGAACGGAAATACTATATCGATCAGATCATCCAGCACGACCCACGATATGTATACCTCTATCAGATACGACCGGGAGTGACTTCATACGCCACCTTATATAATGGTTATACCGACACGATGGAGAAGATGCTCAAGCGACTGGATCTCGACCTCTACTATCTCGAGCACCGCTCGTGGTGGTTCGATGCAAAGATCCTCGTAAAGACCTTCATCAACATCGTCTTCGGAAAAGTGTTTTGAGGACAGAGAGGACAGAAAGAGGAAAAAAGACAAAAGGAACAGATATTGAGTCATTCTAAGACAGAAAGGCAAAAAATACAGATGCTGTGCCTCTTTCTAAGACCAAAAGACATAAAAGACAGATATTGTGATGCTTTATAAGACAAGAAAGACAGATTGAGCCTTTTCGCTATGCTTACCTATTTTCGTCATAGGGATACCCACTTTGAATATATTGTCAAAGAGTAACAGCACCCACAATAGAAGAGAAGAAAATCATGGGCAGGCTTTAACCTGTAGGCTGAGACTCAGAGCTCTATTGAGAGCGGAAGCCTGTCCCTGGCTATTTTCCATAATATATTGGGATTTAGGACACCCATATTGATGTACACTAATATTGATTATTAGATAGGTACAGAACATACTCAAAAAGCGACGAAAACAGGTCTGCAACCGACAAGATTTCTATTCCGACATGGTTGGGCAAGCGTTTGCAGGTCATTAGCGAGAGCAATCATAGCTTTCTGATTTCTACTGCTGGCAGTCCCGTCATTTCAGAAATCAACCCATCCTCCAGTCCTCTTACCTTCATCTTCCGTGCCACTTCCAATGCTTTTGCCTGTGCACCCTTCTCGGTTCCGATTGCGATTCCCTTCTCCATTCCTTCACGCTTAGCAGCGTCCATGCCGTTCTTGATGTCGCGGTAGGCATAGGCACTCAGCTCGCGGAGAAGACGGCTCTCAGCATGCGGATTGATATTCATATTATTACGTTTACAATTTCTTTATTTCTTCCGCTGGCAAGCCCGTCATTTCCGAAATCATCCCATCCTCCAGTCCTCTTGCCTTCATCTTCCGTGCCACTTCCAATGCTTTTGCCTGTGCACCCTTCTCGGTTCCAATTGCGATTCCCTTCTCGGTTCCAATTGCGATTCCCTTCTCCATTCCTTCACGCTTAGCAGCGTCCATGCCGTTCTTGATGTCGCGGTAGGCATAGGCACTCAGCTCGCGGAGAAGACGGCTCTCAGCATGCGGATTGATATTCATATTATTACGTTTACAATTTCTTTATTTCTTCCGCTGGCAAGCCCGTCATTTCCGAAATCATCCCATCCTCCAGTCCTCTTGCCTTCATCTTCCGTGCCACTTCCAATGCTTTTGCCTGTGCACCCTTCTCGGTTCCAATTGCGATTCCCTTCTCTGTTCCAATTGCGATTCCCTTCTCTGTTCCAATTGCGATTCCCTTCTCTGTTCCAATAGCAATACCTTTTTCCGTCCCAATGGCGATACCTTTCTCCATTCCTTCGCGCTTGGCAGCATCCATGCCGTTTTTGATGTCACGGTAGGCATTGGCACTCAGCTCGTAGGCACGGCGGTCTTCTGTAGTCATCTTGGCAATCTCAGCAGTCTTGAAAAGCTTTTCGAAGACACGACCTTGTAAGGCCATCGGACGGCTCATCAGATTTTGGAGATTCCTTAAGCAATAGATCCATTTCTCCAAGAGGCTATTGCATTCATCCAAGGTCTTGTGGAAATTGGCAAGCTCCACATAGATATAGGTCAGCTTGTCGTAGAAGATTTCGTGCGAATCCGTATCCATGAGCTTCACCTCGCGGAAGATACTGCTGTCGCTGTGCTTGTCCTCGGGAAACGTGAAGTTCAGTATGCCGATGGTGTACACGTCGTGGAGTTCATAGTTCCAGTTGCCCCGTTGGGCCTGCTCGGCGATAGGGAAAGTGGAATAATAGATGGAGCGGTCCTTGTAAAAGTCCTGGTATACATTCTGCATCTCCACGATAATGCGCGCACCGGTGTCCGTCGTGCAGTACACGTCAAAGACAGCACGACGAGCCTCTTCGTTCGTGCCGAACTTCTCGCTGTTCTTATAGGTGATGTCGGAAACGACAGGGTCGCCATTGAACAGCGCATTGAGGAAACTCATCAGCAAATCCTTGTTGAAGGGTGTGCCGAAGATGCGCTTGAAACCAAAGTCGGTCAGTGGATTGATGTATCGTTCTCCCGTGTGTATCATGGCGTAATGTTTTTTGTTACAAAGATAGGGCTTTTCGTTGATAACTGCAAACTTTCTACAGTTCTTTTCTTTCCCATGTTACAACATTTTTCCATCATTCGTTTTGCTTTATTGAAATAATATGCCATCTTTGCAAATGTAAACGGCGGTTTATATAAACCACGGTTTACATTTAAAGACGAGTGACATGAAATTCTACGATCGGCAGTTCGCACACTATCAGTTCGAATTCAGAGGCCTTTCATTGCAAGATATGTAAGATAGCAGAAACAAAATCAACGAGAAATTTGGTGGAGCGCAAGAAAAGTAGTAACTTTGCAGGCAATTACGCTCCAAGGGTCGTGAAAGACCCGCAACGTGATCATAGAATTCTATAACAAAACGAATAATTAAAGAAATGAAAAAAGGTATTCATCCAGAAAACTATCGCCCCGTCGTGTTCAAGGACATGTCCAACGGCGATATGTTCCTCACACAGTCTACATGCAAGACCAACGACACTGTAGAGTTTGAGGGCGAGACTTACCCAGTGGTAAAGGTAGAAATCTCCAGCTCTTCGCATCCGTTCTACACGGGCAAGAGCAAGCTCGTCGACTCGGCTGGTCGTGTGGACCGCTTCATGAGCCGCTACGGCAAACTGAAGAAGTAAATACCAAAGCCAACAGAATAGAAGCGCGATCATACGTAGTTGCATATACGTTTGATCGCGCTTTTTTAGTAGAAGAAATTGGGAAACATGATTATGAAGATCAGAAACAGCAATAAGCCTTACGCCATTTGGACGTGGATCGTGACCTTTGTCCTTATCCTTACTATCCCTGTCATCGTTTCATGCTCTGAAGACGGTAATGGAGAACAAGAGGAGACGGTCAACACCAATGCCAATAACGCTCAAGTCTTCCCAGAATATGCCCGCATGGAGATGCCACACGTCAAGGACGGCAGCCGCATCATCATACACCGGACTGATGCCTTCGGCATCAACTATATCGTGGAATGGGACGACGGCTTGCGTGCGCAGCGCTGGACATGCTATCGTCTCGACCCGAAGAACAGCATTAAAAATGGTAGCCGCAAAGAGTGGTGGCACGGAAGAGATCCCTTTGCCGAAGACGACTCGATACCTGTCGCTAACCGCACGACATTAACAAACTACAGTCAGATGACTCCGCACTACGACCGTGGTCACATCTGCCCTTCCGCCGACCGCCTCAACTCCAAGGAGGCCAACCGGCAGACATATTTGCTCGGCAATATCCAACCACAGCTCAATGGCTTCAACACCGGTGTGTGGCTCTATATGGAGAATAAGATCCATGGCAACAGCTTTGATGGTATCATAGGTTGGAACCGCGATGCCTTCCGAGACACCTTATATATATGTAAGGGTGGCACGATAGACAACAACAACTACACCCGCTCCAACACAGGTCTGGTCATCCCGAAATATTTCTTCGCCGCCATCCTGCGCATCAAAAATGGACAGTACAACGCCCTCGGCCTATGGTTTGAACACAAAAACGACTATAGTAAAAGTCTGAAGGCTTACGCGTGCAGCATCGACGAGCTGGAGAAGCGCACAGGCATCGACTTCTTCTGCAACCTGCCCGACGACCGCGAACGTGTCATCGAAGCCGCCAAGCCCAACGATGCGCTGTGGGGACTGGAATAGAAACAAAAATCATCCATTAAATAGGCACTTTCATTGTTTGGAGTTTTAACGCTCCGCTATGCGGAATGAAGAATATCAACGAATATCAAGAACATCTTCTATATATTCGGCAATATTTGTTATTCCATCGAAGATGGAGTGTTAAAAGTCTAAACGATTATCGTGTACCTATTTAACGGATAAACTCAAAACATCTTTATTGTGGACTGATCACTTCTTCGCGGTCATCACCACTTTCCAGTGAGTCTTGCCTTTATCCGAGCCACGCGTAGCAGCCTTGGCATTTCCGGTGTAGCGGTTGAACCAGAAGTCATCGACCTCACCACCAGCCGAAGACCACAGATAGCCGGTGAACGTACGGTCGTTGAGATTCAGATCATCGTAGGCGACACGCATGACATAATCTGTCGTGGAGCCATTCTCCAGCACAGTTTTATAAGTGAGATAGATGTCACCCGTCTTCGGATCGATGTACCAGGTAAAGTCACGCTGCAACTCCTTCTCATTCGTCTGAGGGTTGTAGTCATACTGCGTACCCGTGCCCGAGATCGCCGTATTGTTGTATTGCACGAACTCGATGTCAGTCGAGTAGTCGATGCTGTCAACTGCCACTCCCTGCTCATTGACTTCATAAGCTCTCATGTCACCCCGCCACTTTCCATTGAGTGTCTGCGCCATAAGCAAAAGGGGATCTTGACTATCGTCGTCTGATTGGTTGTTATAATCATCGCCCCGAAACTCATCTTCGTACCAGTAATCCGGATCATCATCACAACTTGTGAAGAGCATTGGCATGGCAGCTATCACTGCCACAGCCATCATTATCTTAAACGCTTTCATATCTCAGGATTTTTAATTCACCTTATTTTATCAGCCTTATTCTACCTTTCCGAAATGTCTCACCGGTTTCGCCGTGCTATCTTCTCCAGCGCGCGTTCCAGCAACATTCTTCTTGGCATAGCCGCCATAATAGTCGTCGTAGTAGTCATACCCCCAATCAGTGTAGCTATTCCAGTTGGGTGAAGACACCTGGACAAGACTAAAGTCTACGGTCTGGTTACCATAATAGATAGTGCCTTCAAAGCGACCGCGATACAGTCGATAGTCGCGAATCTGTACTGATGTACCCTCTTCTACGAAGTACACATTGATGACACCGTTGGACACTGTCCACTGAATATGGTTGGCTACCTGATTGTTGCGCCACGGCGAGTTCTGATAATAGTCGATCCAATAGCCCGTACCCGAAGAATAAGTATAAGGATCCTGCACAAAGCAAATCTCAGAATATACTGCCTGATAGTACTGACCTTGGTATTCAGTGCTCACTTCCATGTTACCTTTCCACGTCCCTTCGAGTGTGGCTGCGATATCGCTGTCGTCGTCGCAGGAGACCAGCGTGGTAGCTGTCAGTGCGAGGAGCAGCATAGAGATTATAGACATTAACTTTTTCATTGCCTTTTCATTTTTATGTTATTGATGCCGCAAAGTTAACGCATTTCTATTAAACGGCAACGGGAAATCGGATATTTGTGAGGGGGATTTCCCTACAGTGTGAAGAGAAATCCGCTATTAATTAATCAAAAATAACCGGTAAAAGATGGGCTATCTCCATTCTTTTTTGTACTTTTGCCTTGCATTGTCTCAGAAAGGGAGGATGCAAAAACATAAGATTGTAAAACATAACAAAGATAAAGCCAAGAATAGAAAACAATGAGAACCGTTTACGAATTCAGTGTGAAAGACAGAAAGGGTAACGAAGTGTCCCTGCGCGAATATGCCAACGAGGTACTGCTCATCGTCAACACAGCCACCAAGTGTGGTTTCACCCCTCAGTATGAGGAACTGGAGAAACTCTATGAGAAATACCATGCCCAGGGCTTCGAGATCCTCGACTTCCCCTGCAACCAGTTTGGCCAGCAGGCACCGGGCACCGACGAGAGCATCCACTCTTTCTGCAAGCTCACCTACGGCACCGAGTTCCCACAATTCAAGAAGATCAAGGTCAACGGCGACGACGCGGACCCGCTCTATAAGTTCCTCAAGACACAGAAGGGCTTCGCCGGTTGGGACGAGACACATCCTATCTACCCCATCCTCGACAAGATGCTCTCTGAGGCCGATCCTAACTATAAAGAGAACCCCGACATCAAGTGGAACTTCACCAAGTTCCTGGTCAACAAAAAGGGACAGGTGGTGAAGCGCTATGAGCCCACTGAGAAGATTGACAACATCGCCAAGGACATCGAGGCGCTGCTATAATCCCCAACCCTTAAAGAAAAGGAGAACAACATGAAGACAAAATGCTTAATCATCGGCAGTGGTCCAGCCGGATACACAGCAGCCATCTACGCCGGACGCGCCAATCTCAATCCGACGCTCTACACGGGTCTGCAGATGGGCGGTCAGCTCACACAGACCACCGACATCGAGAACTTCCCCGGATTCCCCGACGGCATCGATGCCAACGAGATGATGGAGAACTTCCGCAAGCAGGCAGCGCGCTTCGATGCTGACATCCGCGACGGTGTGATCACCGATGTGGACTTCAGCCAAAAGCCTTACGTGGCTACCACCGACCGTGGTGAGAAGATCGAGGCCGACACGATCATCGTAGCAACAGGAGCATCTGCCAAGTACCTCGGTCTCCCCGACGAGGAGAAATACCGTGGGCAGGGCGTCTCTGCCTGTGCCACCTGCGATGGTTTCTTCTACCGCAAGAAGGTTGTCGCTGTCGTCGGCGGCGGTGACACAGCCTGCGAGGAGGCCACCTATCTGGCCAATCTCTGCAGCAAGGTGTATATGATCGTGCGCAAGCCTTACCTGCGCGCTTCCGAGATCATGAAAAAGCGTGTGGAGGACAATCCCAAGATAGAGATCCTCTACGAGACCAACACACTCGGACTCTATGGCGACAATGGTGTGGAGGGAGCTCATGTGGTCTATCGCAAGGGTGAGGCCGACGAGAAGAAATACGATCTGCCCATCGACGGCTTCTTCCTCGCCATCGGTCATAAGCCCAATACTGACATCTTCCGTGGCAAGCTCGACATGGATGAGGTAGGATATATCAAGACACAAGGCGACACGCCGCGCACCAACATCGAGGGTGTCTATGCCGCCGGTGACTGCGCCGATCCCACCTACCGTCAGGCTGTCGTTGCCGCCGGATCAGGCTGCAAAGCCGCACTGGAAGCCGAGCGCTATCTGCAAGGTAAGTAAATGAAGAAACTCTCAAGAGAAAGCGGGTAACGAAGTCCTTCAACTCCGTTACCCGCTTTTTTATGTTATCAAACAAGTAAGGGGTCTTTCGCTCTTCTTATAAATTGCAAGTTAGAATTGCTGCTGATCATCAATCCGTTAAAGACTTCTGAGAAATAAAAATGTGTGATTATTGCGCTATAAGATAAACTATAAATCGATACTTTTTTGCCTCCACACTTGCTTCTATCTAATATTTCACTTATCTTTGCAATTACAAAATCATATTAAAGAACTGCCCGTCATGCGCACTCCTGTTTTTCTGACCTTGCTGTTTCTCTGTCTCCCCGCCGGTACGTTGCTCGCACAGAGCCGACACCACGGCAAGCGACCGAGCAAACTGCAAATACCCATAGACAGCCTTACCGTCAACGGCACGTCACTGGGATCTGTCGACGTGGTGACCGAAAGCCACATGAACAAAGGTCTGGTCATCAACCCACTCAACGCCCTCACGGGTCAGGCTGCCGGCGTGAACATCACGTCGGGCGAGAACCGCATGGCGCAACTCAGCTCTGTGCGTGTGCGCGGCACCACGTCCATCACCGGCGGCAACGACCCACTCGTGATCATCGACGGCGTCTATTCTGACCTCAGTGCCCTGTCGTCGGTCTATCCCTCCGACATCGAGAGCTTCACCATTCTCAAAAACGCAGCCGAGACCGCACAGTACGGTTCCCGTGGAGCCTCCGGCGTCATTGAGGTGAAGACCAAGCGTGGCAGCGGCACTCAGTTTCATATCTCCTACGACGGCAACCTCGGCTTTGAGTCGAAATACAAGACTCTCGACATGCTCGACGCCCCAGGCTATATCGCCACGGCGCAGGCGCTCGGCCTCTATTATAAAGATGAGGGCAGTAACACCAACTTCCAAGACGTCATCACGCGCACCGGCTATATCGCCAACCACCATGTGGCCTTCAGCGGTGGCTCCAAAGAGTCGAGCTACCGTGCCTCGCTGAGCACCATGGACCACAACACCATCATCCGCACCAACTCCTATCGCAACTACGCCGCTAAAGCCGACCTCACGCAGTGGGCCTTCGACGACCTGCTGAAGATCGACTTCGGTGTCTTCGGCTCGTCACAGAAAAGCCACGACCTCTTCAATCCTTGGGAGATCTTCTACAGTGCCGCTGCACAGAACCCTACCATACCGGCTGCCACCAATGCAGACGGTACCGGTGACAAGAACAACACCGCTGAGCAGATCAACCACCCGATGGTATTGCTGAAAAAGAAAAACGACATCAAGAGCCTCAACTTCGACACACACATCGACATGGACTTCAACCTCCTGGGGATGATCAGCGGTAAGAACGACGACAACGAGCCCGCGCTCCACCTGCTTCTGCTCGGAGCCTACAGCTATAACTCTTTGGAGAATGCCACCTTCTGCCCTACTTGGATATGGGCACAGGGACAGGCCACCCGCGGCGAGCGCAAGACCGAGTCATGGTTGGGCAATGCACAGCTGAAGTTCGCCGACACATGGGGCACGCACCATCTCTCCGCCACCCTGCTGACCGAATATCAAAAGAGCAACGCCAGTGGATTCTGGACGCTCGTCAAAGGCTTCACCACCAATGAACTTGGCTACGACAACCTCGGTGCTGCCTCTACGATTCCCTACGGCGGCACGGGATCTGACGCCGACAGCCCTTCGCTGCTCTCGTTCATGGGTAGTCTGAGCTATACCCTTCTCGACCGCTACACCCTCGGCGCAAGCCTGCGTGCCGACGGCAGCTCGATGTTTGCCAACGGACACAAATGGGGCACGTTTCCCTCTGTCTCCTTCTCCTGGGACCTGACCAAGGAACCCTTCTTCCGTCCTCTCAGCCATCTCTTCGGCATCATGCGGCTGCGCACCGGCTACGGACAGTCAGGAAACCTCGGCGGCATCTCGTCATACTACTCGCAAAACCTCGTCAAACCCATCGGCACCGTGTCGGTCGACAACACACCCACCACGACCATGGGACTCTTCCGCAACAGCAATCCCAACCTGAAATGGGAGACTCGCTCGACATTCAATATCGGCACCGACATCAGCCTGTGGCACAACCGCCTCGTGCTCACAGCCGAATACTACTATTCACGCACCACCGACATGCTCTATCAGTACGATGTGCCCGTACCGCCCTTCACCTTTGACAAGCTGCTCGCCAACCTCGGCAAGATGAGCAACCAAGGTGTGGAGTTCGGACTCGGTGTCACCGCCATCAGCCATAAGGACATGGAGCTGAACGTCAACCTCAACCTCTCGTTCCAAAAAAACAAGCTCATCTCGCTCTCGGGCAACTACAACGGCTACCATCTCACGGCACCAGACATCACGTCCATCGGCTCGCTCAGCGGCGCAGGTTTCCATGGCGGCGAAAACAATATTGTCTATCAGATAGTAGGCCAACCCGTCGGCGTGTTCTACCTGCCTCACTGCAAAGGACTGGTAAAGAACGAAAACGGTTCTTATATGTACGACATCGAAGACCTCGACCACAACGGGCGCGTCAACATCGAGGACGGCGGTGACCGATACATCGCCGGACAGGCCACACCAAAATGGACACTCGGCTCAAACATCAGTTTCCGATACAAGGACTTCGACATCTCACTGCAGATGAACGGTGCCTTCGGACACAAGATCTACAACGGCACGGCACTGACCTATATGAACATGTCGAGCTTTCCCGACTACAACGTCATGAGCAAGGCTCCCGAGATGAACATCAAAGACCAGCGCGCCACCGACTACTGGCTTGAGCGGGGCGACTATCTCAACTTCGACTATCTCACCGTCGGCTGGAACGTACCTCTGCACTCACGCTATATCAGCCGTCTGCGCCTGTCAGCCTCGGTCAACAACCTGGCTACCATCACGGCCTACAGCGGTCTGACACCCATGATCAACAGCTATGTCGTCGACTCCACGCTGGGCATCGACGACAAGCGGTCCTATCCCGTCTACCGCACCTTCAGTTTCGGGGTGAGCATTCAATTCTAAGTCTCAGCGTCTCAGCCAACAAGTAAACCGTCATTCACCATGATGTCCATAAAACGTCTTCTATACTGTTTCGTCCTTGCAGTCTCTCTCTTCTCCCTGTCATCCTGCGTTGACGAGAATACCGAAGGACTGCTCCCGGAGGAGAATGCCTACAACAGCAGCACAAATTTGTATATCAACACCGTTGCCACCTTATATAATTATATAGGCGGCAACAGCGACTCACAAGGTCTCGAAGGCACTGTGCGCGGACTCTACGACTACAACACCTTCTCTACCGACGAGGCCATCATTCCCATCCGTGGCGGCGACTGGTACGACGGAGGCTTCTGGCAGAATCTCTACGAGCACCGCTGGACAGCCTCCGACGAGTCGCTCTACAACACATGGCTCTATCTCTACAAGGTGGCTATGCTCTGCAACCACAGCCTCGCCGTCATCGACGCCAACCGCAGCCTGCTCACCGACGGCGAGTATCTGTCCTATACCTCCGAGGTGAAAGCCGTGCGCTGCCTCTTCTACTACGAGCTCATGGATATGTTTGGCCGCATCCCTTACGTCACGAAAGATCAGGAGTCGTATGCCGATGTCAAGCAACAAGAGCGCAGCACCGTGTTCCGCAGCATCATCGCTGAACTGCAGGCGTGTCTGCCATACCTCGCCAATGAGCACAGCAACCTTGAGGGCAACTACTACGGACGTATGACGCGACCCGTGGCGCAGTTCCTGCTGGCCCGCCTGCTCCTCAATGCTGAGGTCTACGCCGACGATGACTGGACCGACAACCAGCGGCCCGACGGCAAGACGATGACCTTCAGCGTCGACGGACAGACGATGAACGCTTGGCAAGCCTGCATCCACTACTGCAATGAAATAGAGAAAGAGGGCTATCAGCTACAGCCCGACTATGCCTTCAACTTCAGCGTACACAACGAGACGTCGCTGGAAAACATCTTCACCATACCCATGGACAAGATCAAATACCAAAATCAGTTCTGGTATCTCTTCCGCTCACGACACTATGCCCACGGCGGCGCCATCGGCATGGATGCCGAGAACGGCACCGCTGCCACGATCTCTACAGTCCATGCCTACGGCTACGGCACCGACAGCCTCGACACGCGCTTTGCCATTAACTTCTATGCCGACACGGTGAAGGTCGACGGCAAGGTGGTGAAGATGGAAAACGGTGAGCCTCTCGTCTACCAGCCCTTGGTGATGGCAGAGAACCTCACCTACTCGCCCTACGAGAAGACAGCCGGTGCACGAATGGCCAAATACGAGATAGACCGCAAGGCCTACGCCGACGGCAAACTGCAGGACAACGACATCGTACTCTTCCGTTTCGCCGACGTGCTGCTCATGCGCGCCGAGGCAAAAGTGCGTAACGGAGAAAACGGACAGAGCGACTTGGATGCTGTACGCCGTCGCGTGGACATGCCCAGTCGTCCGGCAACACTCGACAACATCCTGCGTGAGCGGCTGCTCGAACTGATGTGGGAAGGCAGCCGGCGGCGAGACCTCATCCGATATGGGCTATTCCACAAGGCCTACGACCTCAGACAGCCGATAGAGGGAGAGAGCGATGCCCACACCATTGTGTTCCCTATCCCCACAAAAGCCATTGACCTCAACAACAAGTTGACTCAGAACAAGGGCTATAAGATGGAAAAATAGAATCAACCAACGGCTTATTCGTATCACTGCAGCACCTGCGTCATGCAGTGCACGGCAGCATAGCCTTATATGACTCATACCTTATTATTTATAGCTCCAGAGAAATTTATTCCCCACAAATGGCAAGAAATTGAAGAAAATTGTGTAAGTTTGCAATTGGAATACAGTCACCAACTACAAATTGTCAAACAGAAAACAATCATTATGAAGAGAAAGAAATTCCTTTTGGACGAGAAGGATGTCCCACGTCAGTGGTACAACATCCAAGCCGAGATGCCCAACAAGCCCATGCCGCCGTTGAATCCTGCAACTCATAAGCCGCTTCATGCCGATGACCTGGCACATATCTTCAACCAGGAGTGCTCACGGCAGGAACTCGACCAGGAACACGCATGGATCGACATCCCCGACGAGGTGCGTGACAAATACTGCTACTATCGTGCCACGCCGCTGGTGCGTGCCTATGCGCTGGAGAAGGCGCTCGACACCAAGGCACATATCTATTTCAAGAACGAGTCGACCAATCCCTTAGGTTCCCATAAGATCAACTCCGCCCTGCCTCAGTGCTACTATTGCAAACAGGAAGGCGACACCAACGTGACCACCGAGACCGGTGCCGGACAGTGGGGTGCCGCGCTCAGCTATGCCGCCAAGCTCTACGGACTGGAGGCCGCCGTGTATCAGGTGAAGATCACGATGCAGCAGAAACCCTATCGATCGATGATCATGCGCACCTTCGGCGCTACCGTGGAGGGATCGCCCTCGATGTCGACACGCGCCGGAAAGAATATCATCACGGCTGACCCCAACCATCCCGGCTCCTTGGGCACAGCGATCTCAGAGGCCATCGAGTTGGCCACCACCACACCGGGATGTAAATACACGCTGGGCTCGGTGCTGAACCATGTCGCCCTCCATCAGACCGTCATCGGACTGGAAGCTGAGAAGCAGATGGAGATGGCCGGAGAGTATCCCGACGAGGTCATCGCATGCTTCGGCGGCGGCTCCAACTTCGGCGGCATTGCCTTCCCCTTCATGCGCCACATCTTCGACGGCACGCACAAAGACACAAAGTTCATCGCCGCAGAGCCGAATAGCTGTCCGAAACTCACTCGCGGCAAGTTTGAATACGACTTTGGCGACGAGGCCGGCTACACGCCTCTGCTGCCGATGTTCACCCTGGGCCATGACTTCAAGCCCGCCAACATCCATGCCGGTGGCCTGCGCTATCATGGTGCCGGCGTCATCATCTCGCAACTGCTCAAGGACGGCTATCTCGCCGGCATGGACATCCCTCAGCTGGAGAGCTTTGCCGCTGGTGTGCTCTTCGCCCAGACCGAGGGCATCATCCCGGCACCCGAGAGCTGCCACGCCATCGCTGCCACCATCCGCGAGGCCAAGCGCGCCAATGTGGAGGGGAAGGCTCCGGTCATCCTCTTCAACCTCTCGGGCCACGGTCTCATCGACATGCCATCGTATATGAGCTATATCAATGGCGACCTGGCGAACTACACGGTCACCGACGACGAGATCGAGAAGAACCTCGAAAAGGTGCCGTTGACCATCGACAAGTAAATACACACAAGAACAAAACGACCTCCACAAGACCTTGCAACCGACATTGCAATAGTCCCGTGGAGGTCGTCTTTATTTAGCAGAAAAGTAATAGTAACTCTATCTGCCTATCCATTCACCTTCTTGATGATGCCTTGTCCTTCTTCCACCGCCTTCATGTTCAGCGGTATCAGGTCGTGATGGCGCTCAGGTAGCGTCTTGTAGAGTGCTTTCTGCAAGCCGTCGGTGCTGACGATCGGACAGACTTTGAGCAGTCCGCCGAGCACGATCATGTTGAAGACCTTGGAGTTTTTCATTTCCGCAGCCTTGTCCATGGCATCGATGCGATAGATGGTGATGTCGTCGCGATGCGGTGTCTCGGCGATGCCATAACCGTCGTAGATGAGGATGCCGCCCGGTTTCACCTTAGGCATGAACTTCTCGAGAGAAGGCTGGTTGAGCACGATGGCCACATCGTAATGACTGAGAATCGGTGACGAGATGCGGTCGTCGCTGACGATGACCGTCACGTTGGCCGTACCGCCACGCTGTTCCGGTCCGTAGGCTGGCATCCATGTCACTTCCTTTCCCTCCATCAGTCCGGAGTAAGCAAGGATCTTTCCCATGGAGAGCACGCCCTGGCCCCCAAAACCTGATATGATAATTTCCTTTTTCATTGTCTTGCGTTATAATCGTAAAAGACTATTTCAATCCTGTGGTATCCTTGAAGTCGCCTTTATGATATTCCTCAAACATATATTTGCGCATCCACTCGTTGGCCTTCACCGGACTGAGATGCCAGCCACTGCTACAGGTGGAAACGATCTCAACGAGCGAAGATCCCATGCCCTTCATCGAAGCCTCGAAGGCCTTGCGGATGGCTTTCTTGGCCTGAAGCACAGAGGCCACGGTGTCCACGCTCTGTCGGGTGACGTAGCAGGTGCCGCGCAGCTTGGCGGCCAGCTCGGTGATGTTGAGCGGATAGCCGTGCAACTCCGGATCGCGGCCGTAGGGACAAGTCGTGGTCTTCTGCCCGATGAGCGTTGTAGGAGCCATCTGTCCACCCGTCATGCCATAGATGGCGTTGTTGATGAAGATGATGACAATATTCTCACCACGATTGAGAGCGTGAATGGTCTCTGCCGTACCGATACAGGCCAGGTCGCCGTCGCCCTGATAGGTAAACACGAGACGGTCGGGCCACAGACGCTTGATGGCTGTGGCCAAAGCTGGTGCACGGCCATGGGCAGCCTCCTGCCAGTCGATGTCGATATAGCGATAGGCAAAGACTGCGCAGCCCACCGGTGAGACACCGACGGCTTTCTCTTCCATGCCCATGTCGGCAATTACCTCAGCCACGAGCTTATGCACGACGCCATGGCTACAGCCCGGACAGTAGTGCATCGGCACGTCGTTGAGCAATTCCGGCTTCTGATAGACAACGTTCTCCGGCTGAATGATTTCCTCCCTATTGATTTTTTCACTTGCCATTTTCTTCCAATTTTGCTTTAAGTTCTTCTACGATCTCTGTCGGGTCAGGCACGATGCCACCCAAACGACCGAAATGGCTCACGGGCACCTCATTGCCCACAGCGAGCCGCACGTCCTGGATCATCTGTCCGGCATTGATCTCGGCCACAAGGATGTGGCGCTTTCCTTTCGCCATATCTGCCAGTGCTTTGCTGGGGAACGGCCAAAGAGTGATGGGACGGAACAGTCCTGCCTTGATGCCCTCCTCACGGGCGAGCTCAACACTCTTCTCCGCGATACGGGCAGCACTGCCGAAAGCGACGATCAGACAGTCAGCGTCCTCGCAGTGTTCGGTCTCAAATCTTACCTCCTTCTCCTCGATCTCACGGTATTTGGCTTGCAGGTGCAGATTGCGCTGCTCCATGACTTCCGGCTTCAACTCCAGTGAGGTGATGATGTTGGGCTTGCGGTTTTTCGTGCGTCCGGTAGTAGCCCAAGGACATTCTTTGATGACTTCCTCGTCGGTGCGACGGGGCTTGAAGGGTGGCAACACCACCTTTTCCATCATCTGACCGATGACACCGTCACTGAGAATCATGGCCGGATTGCGATAGCGGAAAGCCAGCGTGAAAGCCAGATCCACAAAGTCGGCCATCTCCTGAACAGAAGCCGGCGCAAGCACGATGACGTTGTAGTCGCCATTGCCACCGCCACGCGTAGCCTGGAAATAGTCGCTCTGGCTCGGCTGTATCGTGCCCAGTCCGGGACCGCCACGCTGCACGTTGACGATAACACCGGGCACCTCGGCACCAGCCATATAGGCGATGCCCTCTTGCATCAAGGCCACGCCGGGACTCGAAGAAGTGGTCATCACACGTTTGCCGGCACCGCCGCCGCCATAAAGCATGTTGATCGATGCCACCTCGCTCTCAGCCTGTACGACCACCATGCCGGTGGTCTCCCAAGGCTTCAAAGCCGACAGTGTCTCTATAATTTCTGTTTGGGGAGTGATGGGATAACCGAAAAAGCCATCCACACCACAGCGTATGGCAGCGCGGGCAAGTGCCTCGTTGCCTTTCATCAGTGTTACTTCCTGTTCCATGATTCCTTATTTCTGGGTAGAAGCCACAGGCTCCTCCACTTCGATTCGTTTACGATAGACCGTGATGCATCCGTCGGGACAGACAATGCCACACGAGGCACAGCCGATGCAGTCGTCGGGTCGGGCCGCCACGACGTAAGGATAGCCGTGAGCGTTGACCTTTCTCTCAGCCAAGGCGATGACGTTCTTCGGACAAGCCACCATGCAAAGCGTACAGCCCTTGCAACGGTCCACATCAACGACAATGGCTCCAATGTTTTTCTTCATAACTGAAATGAGTATTATATAGGTTAAGGACGATGTTCTTAGCACGCACGGAGCACGGCTAAGGATTATAGATGTCCTTACAATAAAAGTTCATGATGTCTTCCAGTATCTTCTCCGCCACCACGGCGGGACTGTTGGGATCAAGGGCAATGGCCTGCAGATAGCAGTTCATCGCGGCGGGGAAATCCCCCCGGCGACGATGTTCATTACCCTGATGATAGTATTCTTCGGAACTCATACTTCTTTTATCTCGCTTTTTTTGCATTACAAAAGTATAGATAATCCTACAAGCGACATGCATGAACGCTGACATTTTAAGCTATTTTTATATAGTTTCTACCCAAACTTGCACATATCTATAGATACGTGCAAGTTTTATTTTACAACCCGCAACGAAAGAAAACAAAAAGAGCCACTTCTTTTCGTCTACAACCAACGGAACGAAAAGAAGTGGCAAAAATCAAGAATTGCACACACGAAACGATTTTGTGCGTATTTTCGGCTACATTGAAGACTTCAACAAGAGTGCTGCATATTTACTTACACTTCATTGCTTTGAGCACCTGCACGGCCTCTGCCACGCTGGGCACTTGCCCAATACGCACCTGCCGGTGGCCGCGGCTGTCCTTGAAGGTACAGCGGCGCGGATTGTTCATCACATAGTGGATGATGCTGCCAAAAGTCTTGCTCTGATAGTAGGGGCTGTCGGGCTGCGAGACAAACTGCATGCTCATCGTGCCCTGTTTGAGGATGATCTTCTCACACCCCTCGTCTTTGCCCAGTCGGCGAAGGGCCACCACTTGCATGAGTTCCTCGCCTTCTGGCGGCACAGGACCAAAGCGGTCGGTGAGCCGCTGACGGTAAGCAGCCAGATCCTCGTCGGTCTCGATGTTGTCAAGCTCGCGGTAGAGCAGCATACGCTCACTGCTTCCGGGCACATAGGTCTCGGGGAAATACATCTCCAGATCGCTCTCCACGGCGCAGTCCTCGACAAAGTCACTGGCCTTGATATCCTCGCCGGCCTTGAGTTCTTCGGCATAGAGGTCGCCCAGCTCTTCGTTTTTCAGTTCACTGACAGCCTGGTTGAGAATCTTCTGATAGGTCTCGTAGCCCAAGTCTTCCATGAAGCCGCTCTGCTCGGCACCCAGCAGATTGCCCGCACCACGGATGTCCAGATCCTGCATAGCGAGGTTGAAACCACTGCCCAAGTCCGAGAAGGTCTCCAGAGCCTCCAGGCGTCGCCGTGCCTCGGGCGTCATCGCACTGCGTGGCGGGGCCAGCAGATAGCAGAAGGCCTTGCGGTTGCCACGGCCCACACGACCACGCATCTGATGCAAGTCTGAAAGACCGAAATGGTTGGCGCCGTTGATGATAATCGTGTTGGCATTGGGGATGTCGATACCATTCTCCACAATTGTCGTTGAGAGCAGCACGTCGTAGTCGTAGTTGACAAAGTCGGTGATGACCTTCTCCAACTCTTCGGGCGGCATCTGTCCATGACCGATGACCACACGACAGTCGGGCACATACTTATGTATGAGGTCTGCAATCTCCTGAAGATTAGAGATGCGGTTGTTGACAAAGAACACCTGACCGTTACGACTCATCTCAAAGTTAATGGCATCGGCGATGATCTCATGGCCGAATGTACACAGTTCGGTATGGATGGGATAGCGGTTGGGTGGCGGCGTGCGCATGATGCTCATATCGCGGGCTCCCATCAGACTGAACTGCAACGTACGCGGAATCGGTGTGGCAGACATCGTAAGGGTGTCGATATTGCTTTTCAGTTTCCGCAGCTTCTCCTTTGTGGACACGCCGAACTTCTGTTCCTCGTCGATGATGAGCAGTCCGAGGTCGTGCCACTTCACGTTTTTGCCCAACAGCTTATGCGTACCGACGACGATGTCTACCTTGCCGTCAGCAAGTCCGGTGAGCACGTCCTTGGTCTGCTTGGCAGTGCGGGCTCGGGAAAGATACTCCACCCGCACGGGGAAGTCCTTCAAGCGCTCACGAAATGTCTTAAAATGCTGATAGGCCAGCACTGTCGTGGGCACGAGCACAGCCACCTGCTTGGAGTCGCACGCTGCCTTGAAAGCGGCGCGCACCGCCACCTCGGTCTTGCCGAAGCCAACGTCACCACAGACAAGCCGGTCCATAGGACGGGCCCGCTCCATGTCGGCTTTGACGTCCTGCGTGGCCTTGAGCTGGTCGGGGGTATCCTCGTAGAGGAAGCTTGCCTCCAGTTCGTGCTGCATGAAATTGTCGGCAGAGAAGGCAAAGCCCTTCTCATGGCGACGCTTGGCATACAGGCGGATGAGGTCACGGGCAATGTCCTTGATGCGTTTCTTGGCCTTCTCCTTCAACCGCTCCCAAGCTCCCGTGCCGAGCGTGCTCAGCCGTGGCGGCTCGCCCGTGTCACTGCCGCGGTACTTCGAGATCTTATAGAGTGAGTGGATGGAGACATCGACCTTATCGTTATTCTGAAAGATGATGCGGATGACTTCCTGGTATTGTTGTTCGCCCGTCTTTCCATTGGCATTCTGTATAGGCACACGTACCAGGCCACCGAACTTGCCGATGCCAAAGTCGACATGCACCACGTAGTCGCCGATTTCCATCTCCTGCAACTCCTTCATCGTCAAGGCCATCTTGCCCGCACGGGCGCGGTCGGACTTGAGATTGTACTTATGGAAGCGGTCGAAGATCTGATGGTCTGTGAAGAAGCACACCTTCATGTCGTCATCGGCAAAGCCTTCGTGAAGCGTCTTGTCCACGGGCGTGAAGACGATACCTGAGCCCCGGCCGGCAGACATCGAAGAAGCATCGCCACCGCTCATCTCGTCGAAGATGTCCTTCAGACGCTGTTGCTGTTTGCGGCTGTCGGCGAGGATATAGAGATGGTAGCCGCGCAGGAGATAGTCCTCGAACGACTGCCGGAGCAAATCGAAGTTCTTGTGGAAGAGCGGTTGCGGCGTGACGTGAAACGTGAGAACGGCATGAGCGTCAGTGGCAGTGTGGCCATAGACAACACGCCGAAGCTCCAGAATGTCTTCCTTAAACTGCGAAGGAGAACAGAGCACACTTTCGCGGTTCATGTCACGCTGTATCTCGGCCTGCTCCATCTCGGTCGCGTCTTCGAGACGCTCAGTAAGTGCCTGCGATGAGAAGCCCTCGTTATAGACGCGTTCCACCGTATCGCATATGAAACTTATGTCACGGCAGACGAGAATGGCATCGTCAGGGACAAAACGCAGGAAGGGGACCTTCTCGGTCGTCTCCTTTGCCAGTTCCGGCACGACTTCCACTTCCGTGCGCCGCTCCTTGGAAAGCTGGTCTTCTACGGAGAAAGACCGGATGGTGTCGATCTCGTCGCCAAAGAAGTCGATACGGAACGGCAACTCGCTGGAATAGGAATAGACATCGAGAATGCTGCCGCGCACGGCAAACTGTCCGGGCTCGTAGACATAGTCCTGTTCTGTAAATCCGAGATCACGGAGTCTGTGCTCCACCTCCACGATGTCAATCCGCTGTCCCACGCTGAGCGAGAGCCGGTGGTCGTCGATATGTTTTTGCGAGACCACAAGTTCTGCCATGGCCTCTGGATAGGTGACGATGAAGAGGGGCTTGTCATGGGCGGTGTGTTGCTGGCGGGCTGCAATCTGGGCAAGCACCTCTGTACGCAGGATCTCGTTGGCGGCATCACGCTGTCCGTATTTCACGGCACGGCGATAGCTCGAAGGGAAATAATAGACGTCGTAGTCGGCAGGCTGACTGCTGTCCGCGCCCGTCTGGCCGTCCGGTGAAGGATTGTTTTGCTGTTCGGCCTTGATTTCCTCCGCGACTTTCTTTTCCGCCGTATTGAGTACAGCTGGCAAGAGATCGTTGTAAAGGTAACCGGCTTCGTCAGCATCCTGCATGACGAAAAGAAAGGTATTGTCCAGCCGTGGGGCAATACCTGCAAAAAGAGTCGGCAATGCCGACCCCACAATATCCTTGAGGAAGACACTCTTGACAGAGGCGTCTTCCAAATATTTGACCAATGCACCGGCTTGCGGCAAACGGCCGTAAAGTGTCTGTATATCGTGTATATCCATGCTGTGCCCTACCCTTTGATCTTAGGGTATTTCTTAAACCAACCGTCGAGACGCAGACGCATCACGCCGAAGAGTGCCTCACTGAAGATGCCGCCACTCATCTTGCTCGTACCCTCACGACGGTTGACAAAGACGACAGAAACTTCCTTGATCTTAAATCCTATCTTATAGGCGGTGTACTTCATCTCTATCTGGAAGGCGTAGCCCTTGAAACGGATGTCGTCGAGGTTGATCGTCTCCAGCACGCGACGACGATAGCACACAAAGCCGGCGGTGGTGTCGCGGATGGGAATACCCGTGATGAAGTTGACATAGCGAGAGGCAAAATAGCTCATCAGCACACGACCCATCGGCCAGTTGACGACGTTGACGCCGGTGACATAGCGTGAGCCCACGGCCACGTCACCACCCTCGTCGTGGCAAGCTGCATAGAGACGGGGCAGGTCATTGGGATTGTGACTAAAGTCGGCATCCATCTCAAAGACATATTCATAGCTCCGCTGCAAAGCCCATTTAAAGCCGGTGATGTAGGCGGTACCCAGACCAAGCTTGCCCGACCGCTCGATGATGAACAGACGGTCGCCAAACTCGTTGTCGATCAAACGATGGACAATGGCTGCCGTACCATCAGGACTGCCGTCGTCGATGACAAGGATGTGAAAGCACTTCTCCAAGGAGAAGACGGCACGTATGATGTTCTCGATATTCTCTTTCTCGTTGTAAGTGGGAATGATTACAATAGAGTCACTTTCATGCATGATGATATGTATTTTCCGTTTTTGCAAAATTATAAAATTAAACGCAAAGTGCCAACAAATTGACGAAATATATCCGGCGTTTATTGGTCGTCGTTGCGTACGTAGCCTTGATACTCGGGCACCAGTCCGCTCATCACTGCCTCATAGCTCTTGTCCTTGAGATAGTCGATGTTCTCACGACCCTTGCCGATGGGCATGATGGGCTCGTGGATCGTCAACGTCAACGGATGCCAGTGTACCCAACGCCAGTCGCGTGTGCGCGGCATGACATCAAACGAGCCGTTGATCGTCAGCGGACAAACCGGCAACTGCAGTTCGTCAGCCAGCATAAACGCACCACGGCGGAAAACGCCCATGTGACCGGTGAACGTGCGGGCGCCTTCAGGAAAGACCATCAGTGACATACCTTCCTTGAGCACCTCCCGAGCCTGGTCGTAGCTGGCACGGATATGAGAGGGACCTCTCTTGTCGACAAAGATCTGATGAGAATATTTGCAGGCTGGACCAACGAATGGAATATTGCCTATGCCCCGCTTCATCATCCACTTGAAGTTGCGGTTAAGAAAACCATAGATGAGAAAGATGTCGAAGGCTCCCTGGTGATTGGCTACGAAGACATAGGACTGCCCCGGTTTGAGATGTTCCCTGCCTTCCACCTTGACTGGCAACAAAAGCAGGCGAAGCGTAAACTGACTCCACCACTTGCCGGGATAGTAGCCCCAAAAATGACCATTGCCCACCAGACAACCGAGAATGGTCAGCAGTGCCGTAATCATGGTGTCTATCAAAAACAGAGGTATGACGCAGAGTTCATAGAGACAGTATAAGATTTTTTTCATAGCTGTGAGATCTTCTTTCTATGGGTTAATGTTTTATTCTGTGCAATGTGATCACATTGATTTCGGGAGGTACGCCAAAACGGAAAAAGACGAGGCCACCGATACCAGCGGAAACGCACAGGGTACTGCCGTCGCGCTGATAGAGTCCGTCGTCCTCGGCATAGACCAGCTTGACAGGACTGACGCCAAAGAACGCGATCTGTCCGCCGTGTGTGTGCCCGCTGAGCGTCAGCGCCACACGATGACTGGGAACGACATGGTCGTCCCAAGCCCGCGGATCATGCTGAAGCATGACGACAAAGGCCTTCTCTCCCACCCCATTCATCGTGCGGGAAAAATCGCAGCTGTCGGGCTTGCGGAAATTCTGCTCACCGGCAACAACAATAGAGTCACCGCCACGATGGAGCGCAAAATGACTGTTGAGCAGCAGTTTCCATCCCATGCGCCGCTGCAGGTCGATGACGAGACGGCAATTAGCAGCCTCCATGTCGGGACGGTCGTGGGTGTACTCACTGTAGTCGTGATTACCCAACACGGAGACGACGCCATCGCGGGCCCTCAGTTGCCTGAGCAGCGGCATGACGGGAACGATCTCCTGCGGACGGATGTTTTGCAAATCTCCGCCAAAAGCGACGAGGTCGGCACGCTGGGCATTGATGCTGTCGATGTCGCGCTGCAACAGCGCACGGCGCGCACCAGTAAAACTGCCCACATGGGCATCAGAGAAAAACACGATACGATAGCCGTCGAAGCACTCGGGGAGATTGGTAAAATAGAGGTCGTTACGCTTTACGGTCAGTTCTCGGGTCCCCATAGTCGAACCATAGATAAGGACGTACCAGTTGATGAGGATGAGTACCACCGCCACTATATTGCCAAGATTGACACGGAGATGACGCCAACGGCTCCAAAGCAGGCCTAAACCAGAACAGAGGGCGAAGATGGCTTTTGGCCATACGATCAGTCCCACAAGGAACATATAGACGTTGACCCACGTAAGGTCGGCGGGAACGAAATCGCGAATCGACACCAGTGCAATCGTATAGATAAACATCACCATTCCCGGCAGCCACCATAGCAGCCGCAACCACCATCGGCCATGATAGCGGCTCCGCCAATAGTGCTGGTCGAAATATAGGTCGGGCAACACGATGGCAAGTAAGATAGGAATGAAGATACGCGATATCATCTATAACCTTTCTTTGTATTGGTCAACGTTTCATCAGACTCATGCTGAGAAAGCGACGCATCAACTCCACGGGTACTCCACGCCGACGGGCATAGTCCCGCAACTGGTCTTCGCCGATCTTTCCCAAATCGAAATAGTGTGCTTGGGGATGCGCAAACATCAGTCCGGAGACTGAAGCGTGTGGATTCATCATACCACTGGCCGTCAGCCGGATGCCGATACGCTTCATGTCTATGAGGGAGTCGATAATAAAGTTCACACTGGTATCAGGCATAGAAGGATAACCCACAGCAGGGCGTATGCCCTGATAGTGCTCGGCATGGATGTCTTTCATGCTGAGATTCTCGTCCGGCGCATATCCCCAGTAGGTCTTCCTCACTTGCAGGTGCATCAGCTCAGCCGTACCCTCTGCGAGTCGGTCAGAAAGCACTTGTGCCAGCATACGCCGATAGACATCTTCGTCGCGACTGTGGTTCATTGCCTCGTCGACCGTCGTGGCAAACACACCGACCTTGTCTGCTTTGCCCTGGGAAAGCGGACGCACAAAGTCGGCGAGACAGAGATTGGGCTGACCGGGAGCCGAAGGACGCTGCTGACGCAACATCGGCAGGCGTGTGTCACCCAACAGCAGGTCATCGCCGTCGCTGTTGGCATCGAACAACTCAAAGACTGCATGCGTCTGATGCTTACCCTGCCAGCCATCGAGCAACGCTTTGGCATCGGCATAGAGACTGGCCTTGTCTGCCTCACTCTTCCCGCTCATGCTCCAGGCATGGTCGAAATAGAGCCAGTTGATATAAGGACGTACCTCGTCAATATCGTAATGAAGAACCATCGTCAAAACTCCTTTCCATTATTTTTCAGTCTGAATCTCACTGCCTCGCCATGACTGCTCTCGTCAAACTGGCCTTGATCATATACGAGACGGCCATTGCAGAAAGTTTGTCTGACCTGCCAGTCAAAGGTCTGACCCTCCATGGGCGACCAGCCACATTTGCTTTGGATGATGCCGGCGGTGACGGTCCACGGACTCTCAGGCTTCACGATGGCGATATCTGCCTTATAGCCTTTGCGCAGAAAGCCGCGATCGCTGACCGAGAAAAGCATGGCTGGATGATGACACATCAACGTCACGAGCCGCTCGATGCTCAGCACGCCCTCATCGACAAGCTGCAACATGGCGGGCAAAGAAAACTGCAACATCGGCATGCCGGAAGCAGCGCGGACACATCCGCCTTGCTTCTTGCTCCACTCATGGGGCGCGTGGTCGGTGCCGATCGTGGAGATACGGCCATCGGTCAGTGCCTTGCGCAACTCCGCGCGGTCGGCCGGCATCTTGATGGAGGGGTTGCATTTGATGCGGGCTCCAAGCTTTAGCGTGTCGGCAGCGGTGAACCAAAGATGGGCGATGACGGCCTCAGCGGTGATCTGAGGCAAGTAGTTGTCTTCGCAAGGCTCAAAGAGCTGAAGCTCTCGGGCTGTGGTGAGATGGGCCACATGCAACCGCGTATGATGCTGCAAAGCCAACTGCACGGCCAGCGCGGTACTGCGATAACAGGCTTCCTCGTCACGGATGATGAAATGGAAACGGACATCGGGGTCGTCACCACAAACGAGTTTGAAACGCTGCATGTTCTTTGCGATGATGCCGGAGTCCTCGCAATGGGTCATCAGCGGCAGATCCAAGTCGGCACACGTCTGGTAGATCTGATGCAAGGCATCCATCTGATCCACAAGCATATTGCCCGTAGAGGCACCCATAAAAAGCTTGATGCCGGGGATGCGTGTGTCATCGAGTTGCCGAAAGAGTCCTACGTTGTTGTTAGTGGCACCGAAAAAAAAGCTATAGTTGACATGGCTTGTCTGCGCAGCTCTTGCGAACTTGTCGTCGAGCGCGTCCAATGTTGTCGTCTGAGGCTGACAGTTGGGCATGTCAAAAAAGGTGGTCACTCCGCCGAAAGCAGCAGCCCGTGACTCACTCTCAATGTCGGCCTTCTGTGTCAGCCCCGGCTCACGGAAGTGAACATGCTCGTCGATGATGCCTGGCAAAACGTAGCACCCCGTGGCGTCTACACTTTTATCGTAGTCTCCACGGGGTGTCTGCTCATTCTCTATAATGTCTTCGATACGGTCATCGTTGATGATGAGGGACCCTTTGAAAGAGCGTCCCTCGTTGACGATGGTTCCGCCTTGTATCTTTGTTCTCATTATTTATATAGTGTCTATCATTTTCCTCCTCACGCTCCGTCGACTACTCGCCTTCAACAGGAGTCTCTTCCGACCCTTGTTCCTCCTGCTGGTTCGTGGCGGGCTGAGCCATCTCGTTGGGAGTAGGACCATCCGCCGGAGCGGCCTGAGGCACAGGTTGTGACTGTGTGGGAGCACTTTGCATACCGTTCATGATATTCTGATTCTGCTGAGCTGCCTCATAGTATTCCTTGACCATCGGATCGTTTTTGAACTTCTCCGTGGCTTTGCTCATGATGTCCTCAATCCACGCGTCGAGCATAGGAGCGTTGTAGCGGTTCATGCAAGTGTTGATGAAGATATACGGCCCCAGCACGTTGTCGAAGTTATCCTCCACGAACTTGGTGACCAGTTTATCCATTCGCTGGTTGATGCGGTCGTTTTCCGCAGCCAGCTTGGCGTTGACGCTATTCATGTTCTTACCGTTCATGATAGCCTGGTCATGGACATGCACGAGCTCGGCACTTTGGTTCATCAGCTGCGTGAACTTCTGTCTGAACTTTGTGAGCTTGTCGTTGAGCGGTGTGCCAGTGACGCTTTCCTGGGTGTTATCTATTTTCACTTGGATATCTCCACTCTCCAGCACTACCGGCAGTCCATTGTTCTCGTCAAGCAGAATGGTACCCACTCTGACGGAATCTACCGAACCTGCAAAATGGAACTGACCGTGCACCACATCACACGAGTCAAGATTCTTCAATGCCGTATCTTTCAGCACCTTGAGATATAGCTTCTGACCATCGAGCGTAGAGACGTTCGTTGTTCCGGTGATACTATATGTATTGGCGCAAGATGTAAAGGCCAACAAGCCGAGCATGAAGTATAAAACTTTATTCATAGACGTTTTGTTCAAGCAACACAAAGATAATATGTATTTGTGACGCACAAAAGAAAATTAATGCTATTTAGTGAAAGCACTAACCTTTTATATTTTTTTTGGAGAGCAAATAATCGATTCGGTGCACAGTGTACACTTCAATGACTGCACCGATCAATAAAAAAATTACCCATTTATTATAGAGGTATGTCACATAGTCGATATAGTTATGGAACAGTGGACGGAAAAAGCCATAAGCCGTATCAGCCATGAGCATGCCACCAATGATAAAGCAGAGGCCGGCCATACTCTGAATGCGTTTCAGCCGCTTCAATGCCAAGTCGTCGCCCTGATAGGTCTGTTGGGCTTGCACCAACGTGAAAAGGACGGCTCCCAACAGGAAGATCCAGCACATTAGCTCACGATGCCAGAAGAACACAAAGCATCCGGCACTAATCACCATCAACGCACCGCCGACCATAAACAGGATGCTGAGCGCTTTACTGATTGGTTTGATAGAGTTGTTCATTGTCTTGTCGTATCTTGTCGCTGTCTATTCGCTGCGCATCCGTGCTGAGGATGAAGATATCCTCGTCGTCAGCCTTCATGAAGTAGCGCTCACGGGCAATCTTCTCAATAGCCTTCGGATGCAGTCGCAACTCACGCAGTTCACGGGTGGCAGCCTCGTTTCTCTCGTTATACATTTCTATTTGGTCGTTGAGCTCGCTGATTCTCAACCGATACCGCACATGCATCAGCAGGCTGTTCTCATCGAGAAAGCCCACCATGGCAACACCGATCACTACGGTGATCAAGTATTTGTAGTGCGCCAACAGACGGAGCGTCATAGTCAGTTTGGTATTCATCCAACAACGATTTCAATAGAATTTAATTGCAAAGGTACTGCAAACGCAGATAAATACAAAATAAAACCGAAGTTTTGTTTTGCCTTTCACTTAAATAAATGTATCTTTGCATTATCTTAATCGATACACATCAACAAACAACACATTATTATATATGAGTAACTATATCGTCTCCGCACGCAAATACCGCCCAATGACCTTCAGTTCAGTCGTGGGGCAGGAAGCGTTGACGACTACACTGAAAAACGCAGTCAAAAGCGGCAAGCTTGCTCACGCCTACCTCTTCTGTGGACCGCGTGGCGTAGGCAAGACAACATGCGCGCGCATCTTTGCCAAGGCGATCAACTGCGAAAATCCCGCCGAGGACGGCGAAGCCTGCAACCAGTGCGAGAGCTGCAAGGCGTTTAACGAGGGACGCTCGATGAATATCTTCGAGCTCGACGCTGCCTCCAACAACTCTGTCGACAGCATCAAGACGCTCATGGAGCAGACGCTCATCCCGCCGCAGAACGGTAAATATAAGGTATTCATCATCGACGAGGTGCACATGCTCTCACAGGCTGCCTTCAATGCTTTCCTTAAGACGTTGGAGGAACCGCCTGCACACGTGGTGTTTATCCTGGCAACAACCGAGAAGCATAAGATTCTGCCCACCATTCTCTCGCGCTGTCAGATCTACGACTTTGAGCGTATGACCGTGCCGCGCATTGTCAACCATCTGAAGATGGTGGCCGAGAAAGAGGGCATCGCCTATGAGGAACAGGCTTTGGGGGTCATCGCCGAAAAAGCCGATGGAGGCATGAGAGACGCATTGTCCATCTTTGACCAAGTGGCGAGCTTCTGTCAGGGCAACATCACCTACAAAGGGGTCATTGAGGATCTCAACATCCTCGACAGCGACTATTATTTCCGCATGGTCGACTTGTCTCTTGAGAACAAGGTCAGCGACATCATGGTCTTGCTCAACCAGATCATCTCCAAGGGCTTTGACGGATCAGGCGTCGTGCAAGGTCTTGCTAACCACATCCGCAACGTGATGATGGCCAAAGACGCTCAGACCCTGCCGTTGCTTGAGACCAGCGACGAGCAGCGCAAGCGTTTCCAGGAACAGGCTGCCAAATGTCCGACGCCCTTCCTCTATCGTGCACTGCGCATCCTCAACGAGTGCGACATCAACTACCGCCAAAGCAGCAACAAACGGCTGCTCGTGGAGCTGACGCTGATCCGTGTGGCACAGATCACACAGCCCGACGACGACAGTGCCGGTGCGGGGCGTAGCCCCAAGATGTTGAAAACCCTGTTTAAGCTTATCACGAAATCACCGGCCAATACGGTCCCGCAGGTAACCGGGTCGGTGAAGACCAACCGCAAGCCGGCAACACCTGTCGGCGCGGCCTCTGACACCCCTACGACAACCAATCAACCAGCAGCTGCCGTCGCTACCGCAGCCACGGCAAATACAGGACAGCCCACGGCCGTCACCACTCAGCAACCCACGATGGTCAAAGGACCTCATCTGAAGCTGAGCAGCATCGGCATGACCTTTCAGTCGATGCTACACCCTGAAAAGAAAAAGGAAGAGGCTTCACCGCTCGATACACCGGAAAAAACAAACGAAGAGGAAACAGCAAAACGATTCACGGATGAGGAGCTCGCCTTGCAGTGGGTGCAGATGTGCAACCGCATGCCGCAGAAATTCGTAGGACTGGCATCACGACTGAAAAACATCACACCGCACATCACGGACTATCCCAACATCGAGGCGGTCATCGACAACGAGATCTTCCTCAGCCAGCTCAACGAGATCAAGCGGAAGATCTGCCGCACGATGCAGGTGACGCTCCACAACGACAATATCCAGCTGACCCTGCGTCTCGCCGACACTGCCACCGCCAAGAAAGTCTTCACCAAGCGAGAAGTCTTTGACAACCTGAGAAAGGAAAATCCCGCGTTTGAGAAGCTAAGAGTCTCATTGGGACTGGAGCTGAGCTAAAATATTATTTTGCAATTATGCCTTTGCGCCAGCGAAAGATAAAATACCGAGAGGCCAAAGGTAGATATAAAGATTTTCACAGTGCCTCGTCCTCCGGCTTGTCAACGCCAGAACGAGGCGTGCCTTTCTTTCCCGAATGAAGATGCAACTTCTTGCGAAGCAGCCAACGTTGCTTCCGCTGCTCGTATTCCTCGCGATGACGCTCCAAGAAATTATCTGCCATGGTCTGAACTCCTTATTAATATATACTCCTTTTATATTATATACAGCAACTTAGAGACTGATGGACTCGATCCGCAGCTGCAGGATACCGGCAGGCACTTTTACATTCACAACATCCCCTACCCGCTTGTTGAGCAAAGCCTGCGCAATCGGCGACTTGATGGAGATCTTTCCCTCACGCAGGTTAGCCTCATGAGGACTGGCCAACGTGTAGCAGAGCTTGCGATCGTGGGTCAAATCCGTGATCTCCACTTTGCAGAGCAACTGCACACTGTCGGCATTTACCCGGTCTGCGTCGAGCACACGGGCATGGGCCAACACATTCTGCTTAAAGCGGATGCGGCCCAGCAGGCGGGAATGCTCGCGCTTCGCCGCACGATACTCGAAGTTCTCGCTCAAGTCGCCCTTGTCACGTGCCTCAGACACGGCATCGATCGCCTTGGGCAACTCCACCTTGATCATATGGTTGAGTTCGGCAACGAGTTCATCGTAGCCTTCCTGTGACATAAATTCCATGATAAACCTTTGTATAGGAGTGAATCTATAAACCTTTTTCTAACGCAAACTTACAGCAAGCACCATCATCGGCGCTTGCCTTTCTCCGTGTTCCGCTTCGCGCCGGGCTTATGCTCGCCAAGTTGCTTGCTGAGCGCATAGGCATGATAGAGTCCCAACTCACCAGCCTTACTGAGATCTTGCTGAGCCATGTGGAGATTGCCGCTATAGTAATAGGCCAGTCCACGGTTGTAATAAGCCTCAGCCAGACGCGAATCTATTTGCAGCGCACGCGTGTAGTCATCGATGGCATGGGTGTAGTTCTTCTGCCCGGCGTAGAAGTTACCACGGTTATAGTAGAGGTAAGCATTCTTTGGAGCCAGCTGGATCGCCTCGGCATAGTCGCCCTCCACCTGTGAGGTCTTCATGCTGACGTTCTGCCCCTTGGAAGCCTCATAGTCGTTGAGCATCAGCTGACAGAGAGCCCGTTCAGAACGACCGAGAACACTTTGCTTCTCCATGGCCACATAGTCGTCGAGATCAGACAGCGCATCGCTGTAGTTCTGCAACTCAGCGTATGCCACGGCTCGCTGCAAGAGCAGTGCGGCACGCTGATGTGGATCCTTCTCTTCCTTGATACCCTCCGAAAGGTTGTCGACGAGTTGGAAGATCTGCTTGGAGCTCACGTCGTCCATCTTCTTGCTTTGGTTGCAAGTCAGATAGAGACGTTTGAGCGGCTGCATCTTGTTGTTGAACTGCTCCAACGTGGTATCGAAAGCCTTGCTGCCGTTGACCGTACTGACAAAATTGAAATACGACAGACGATAGGACGGCAGCATGGCCACCTCGACTGCATTGTTCTGGATGGCGCCACGTATGTCGCTCTTATATTCATGCTCGACGGTCTGCGGCTGATCCTCCACGACGATGTCGTTATATTTACTGATGTCGATCTCAGACCGCTTGCGTACCTCTCTCAGTTTCTTGCGGCTCCACCGTTGCTGGATGCCCACATGCTTATCCATCTGGGCCTTAAAGATGCGGAACTCATCGAGCTCGGCCTTTGCGGTCATACCCAGTTTGCGATAGCATTGCGCACGCTGGGACAGACCCGTCCAGAAATTGGGGAACTGACTGATGACAGCAGAATAGTCGCGAATGGCCGCCCGCAGATTACCGAGCTTGTCGTTGAGCAAGGCACGGTTGTAGATAGCCATGAAGTTCTGTGGCTCCATCCTCACCACAAAGTCGAAGTCTTTCAGCGCACGGTTGTCGTCACCAAGCTGTAGGCGCAGCAAGCCACGATTGTAGTGAGCCAGGAAGTTGTTAGGATCCAAGTCGATGGCCATGTCATAGTCCGCCATCGCCCCACGAAGGTTGTTGAGGTTGAGTCTCACCAAGGCGCGGTTGACATAGTTGTGCACGACTTTCGGACGCAGATTGATCAGCTTGCTCAGACAGGAGTCAGCGACGACCCAATGCTTACGGTTGAGGGCGATGGCCGAGCGCGTTGCCCACGCGTCGACATTATACGGGTCGATGGTGAGGCTACGTGCCAACCAATGGTCGGCCTGCATCGTATCTTTTTTCTCCAGATAGATTTCCGCCTTCAACGAATAGGCCGTCGCCGTCTTTGACCACCGCGAGATGATCGTGTCAGCGTCCTCCAAGGCATGGTCATAGTCCTTGACGTTCAGTCGGCAGATCGCTCTGTTGGTCCAGAAGCTGGTCACCGATGGATTGAGATGGATGGCCCTGTCGTAGTCCGTGATCGCGTCAGCATATTTCTGCTGGCGGATACGCGACATGGCACGAAGATCAAAGATCTGTTCGATATAAGGGTTGAGGTCAATGGCATGGGACGCATCTTCTTCGGCACCTACATAGTCGTCGAGTGAGTATTTTGCGACAGCGCGGTCATACCACGGCAACCACAGATAAGGCTTTAAAGCCAAAGCCTTGTTGAAATACTGTATCGACAACACATAGTCCTCGTAGTGCAGAGCCACCTCACCGGCAGTGATGAGACGGTCCACATTATATTGCGCATTGGCATGGGAAACAAAGAGCCACACCAGCGACAGAAGAAACAATCTGCCCTTGTTCACCTTAATACCTAAGATCCTGAAATACGTTATGTCCTATCTCTTCTCTACTTCTTGTGAATCGTCTTCACACGATAGCCGCAGCGGAACTTGCCCTGCATAATGCCGCGGAGCTTGTTGCGGATGAGCTGCTTGCGCAGTGGCGACACCTTGTCGACATACATCACGCCTTCGAGATGATCGAACTCATGCTGCATGACGCGTGCCAGATAACCGTCGACCCACTCGTCGTGAGGCTGGAAATCATCGTCAAGATAGGTGACATGGATACGTTTCGGACGTGTCACGTTTTCGCTCAACCCCGGTATCGACAGGCAGCCTTCCTCGAGTGTCTCCTTGTCCTTGTCGTCTGTCTCAATGATATGAGGATTGACAAAGACATGGCGGAAACCCTTGTACTCGGGAAATTCGTCCTTCAAGACGTCGAGGTCGATGACGACCACACGGATGGACTTCCCTATCTGAGGAGCAGCAAGTCCTACACCACCCGCATTGTCGAGCGTCTCATACATGTCACTGATCAACTGCGGCAGCGAGGCATCGCTGGGGTCTACATCCTGAGCCACCTTGCGGAGTACAGGCTGTCCATAAGTATAAATGGGTAATATCATATTCTTCTCTGTGAATTCATAAAATCTTGCAGGATGATGGTGGCACTCACCTCATCCACGAGTCCTTTGTTCTCTCGTCTTGTCTTCTTTTTCACGCCACCCTCGATGATAGCGCGATGTGCCAGCACCGAGGTGAAGCGCTCGTCGTAGTAGACGATCGGCACCGCCGGCATCTCCTTGCGCCACCGCTTCACGAAGGCCTCCACGCGCGCCAGATTCTCAGACGGAGCGCCATTGGGCTGAGTAGGCTTACCGATGACAATCTTCTCCACGTTTTCCTCAGAGATATATTTCTTCAGGAAATCCATGAGATTTTTCGTCTCTACCGTAGCCAGCCCATTGGCGATAATCTTCAAAGGGTCAGTAACGGCAAGCCCCGTTCGGCGCTTGCCGTAGTCGATGGAAAGAATTCTTCCCAATGTATATAAGTGTTTGGGAAATTATTTCTTAAACAGCAACCAAGCGTCGCTCTTCGGATTGAACTTGCTGCCACGGATGGCATCACGGCTCTGTACGGCACTTGCCTTATCATCAGAGGTAGATGCGATGACACGGTACATGTTCACCTGTGGGTTATAAGCGATCTGAGCGTCGTAGCCGCCCTGCTTCAGCGTGCTCTGCAGTCCCTCGGCATTAGCCTTCAAAGAGAAAGAGCCCACCACGACACTGTAGGCCTGCAAGCCCTTACCGCTGACAACGGTAACGCTCTCACTGCGCACGTTGGCATTGTTGACGTTTGTTACTGTAGTCTGGTCAGCCTGCTTCTCAGCCAGCGGAGTCACCACGGGAACCTCGTCCTGCACGGGCTTCTGCTGGTTCTGCTGCTCTTCCTGTGCCTTAGCCTTCTCATAGGCCTTCTTGTAAGCATCTTCTTTTGTTCCACAACTGGTAAAAGCGAAAGCAAGGCACAGTGCTGTGCTTAGTAACACATATTTTCTCATTATCTTCTATTTGATTTTAATATTATTGTTCTGTTGACATTCTCACTCTTTACGTCTAAAGGCATTCAACCTTTTATTTTGCGAAATTACTAAATTAATTACGAAAGCATCCTTTTCGTGCACATAAAGTTTGTTAAATCAGTGAATCAGAGGGTATTTAACAAAAAATATACCCACAAAGCATGTCATTACGGAAAAAAAATCATATATTTGCAATAGATAAATTTAAAACCACAAAACACTAAGTTTATGAAGACATTAGGTTATATCTCAGCTTTCTTAGGCGGCGCCATCGCCGGTGCTGCCTTGGGGTTACTGCTCGCTCCGGAGAAGGGCGCCGACACCCGCACGAAGATTTCCGACGCTGTTGATGATTTTTGCAAGAAGCACGACATCAAGCTTGCACGCAAAGATGCTGACGATCTTGTAGACGACATCAAAGACGCCGTAGACAGCACGAATGCATAGGCCGGGCGGTTCACGCAAACTGTAGCAAGCCCATGCACAATGGACGAACACTAATATAATAAGGAGTAAATTGAAAATTCCGTTTCTAACCCGGCGAGGCCAGCGCAAGCAAGTCGATGCGTCGCACGAGCCTCGCCAAGGTTTGTTTCATCAAGACTTCCACATGTTTTCCAACGACCAAAACATAGAGACCATCGCCCAACTGGTAGAGAGTGTGAAGCACTACGCCAGTCTGCAAGGTGAGAATGTGAAATTGGAAGTAGTAGAGAAGACCGTCAGAGTGCTCACCGTGGTGGCGATGACCGCCATTCTGTCCCTGGTACTGATGTTGATTCTCATCTATCTCAGTTTCGCAGCCGCCTTTGCGCTCACTCCTCTCGTGGGCTCTGTAGCTGCCTTCCTCATCATTGCAGGCATCTATCTGGTGATACTCTTGCTCTTCCTTATATTCAGAAAGAGATGGATCGAGCGTCCGCTTGTCCATTTCCTCGCGTCCATCTTACTAAGCAATTAAATCATGAACAACCATACCACAGACTTTACCACCTACCGCAGCCTGGAAGAAATTGCCATGCGCAGACGTATCCTCAAGGAGCAGATCGACGAGGATCGCAAGAAGATCCAGCAACAATGGCAGTCGCTGTTCCGCAAACCCGAGGGCTTCAAGAGAGATGCCACGCCTTCAAAGCGCATTGGCAGCCTCGTCAACACAGGTGCCGGACTCCTCGACGCTTTCCTCTTGGGATGGAAGCTCTACCGCAAATTCAAGAAGTGAGCTACGAGGCTACAACTGTGCCAAATACTGTTCAAAACATTAAAATACAAGCCCAACCTTGTTAATAAAGGTTATTATATCATCATTTATGGGTGGATTTAGAACAAAATTCGAGAAACATTCGTAACTTTGCATCGTGTTTTTCATAGTATTAGATTTAAGGTTAACAAGGTTGGAGTACAGCGGTACTCCTTTTTTTATGCCCATACGTCAAGTACGCCCTTATTTTCTCATCTGAAAATCTCTCTGCTTACAGCATTCCTGCAAGCAAACTTCCCTCTCTCTTACAATACTTTCTACACCTCTATCTTCATGCCGTCGTACGGAAACAGACAGTCTTCCGGCAGTCTCGCGTTGGCCTCGTCATAGAGTCCCACGTCGTGGGTGACATGAATGATATAGGTTCGGCGCGCGCCCAACTTCTTTCCCATGGCGACAGCGTCGGGAATGAGCTGATGACTATGGTGGGGCTTTTCCCATCTGAGTCCATTGACAACCAGCGTATCGACGCCCTCTAAGAGGGCCAACTGACTGTCGTCGATGTCCTTCATGTCGGTGATATAGGCCAGCGGACCAAAGCGATAGCCCAGCACGGGCAACTTGTCGTGCATCACCTCGACAGGCAGCACGTCGATGTCGCCCACCCGCAAAGGTTCTTCTTTGTGCAGCGTATGGAGCTCTATCTTCGGCACGCCGGGATAGAGATGCTCCGCGAAGCAATAAGGAAAATTATGTCTGACAGCCTTCACGCAAGGCTCATTGCCATACATGGGGATGTCGCCCCAAAGACAAAAGGGACGCAGATCGTCCAAACCGCCCACATGATCGTAGTGGGCATGAGTGAGCAGCACAGCATCAATCTTTCGGAAAGGCAGTGGCAACAACTGTTGCCGGATATCAGGACCGCAGTCGATCAGGATGCGCGTGGACGCAGTCTCCAGCAACGCCGCCGTACGCAGACGGTGGTCGCGCGGATCCTTGCTATCGCAAACCGCACAATGACATCCTATCACCGGCACGCCGTTGGATGTACCGGTACCCAAAAAGGTCAACTGCATCTTTGCCATCACTTACCTTTCGTCTCCTACTCTATCGAATGTTTACTTCCGGTTTCAGCTCCAATCCGAACTTCTCTCTGACGTCAGCCTGAATGGCATGCATCAGCGCGACGACATCCTCGCCCGTGGCACCGCCCAAATTGACGAGCACCAATGCCTGTTTCTCATACACGCCGGCACGTCCGAGCTTTTTGCCTTTCCATCCGCACTGGTCGATGAGCCAACCGGCCGGAATCTTATAGTGCTTCCCACTGTCCTGCTTCTCGTCGGGTGCGTCGAAGTAGCGAAGGTCGGGATGCTCAGCCTTCAGCCGCTCAAAGGTAGCCTCATCGACAATCGGATTCATGAAGAAGCTGCCGCCATTGCCGAGCACGGCGGGATCGGGCAGCTTGGCCTGACGTATGCTGATGATCGCATCGCGAAGCTGTTGAGCCGTCAGCGTATCGACTGCGATGTGGTCTTCTTCCAGCACACGGCGGATATTGCCGTAGTCCAGCCGAGGGCTGAACACAGATGAAAGACGATAGACCACCCACGTGATCAGATACTTGTCGCGCCACTCATGCTTGAAGCGACTCTGACGATAGGCATATTCGCAGTCATCGGCAGGTATCGTCACCTGCCGGCCTGTAGCGATCTCCACAGCCTCGACGCTCACCAGCGTATCCTTGGCCTCTGCGCCATAGGCTCCGATGTTCTGCACAGCGGAAGCACCGCACTGTCCGGGGATGAGACTGAGGTTCTCCAGTCCGTACATCTGATGCGCCACAGCGTAGGCTACCACATCGTCGAACGTGCATCCTGCCCAACAGCGCAGTAGCGTATTGCCCTTGTCGTCGGTCTCGGCATGCACCTCAAAGCGCTGCTCCGGACTGACCACAAGGCCCTGGAAGTCATGAGTGAGCAACAGATTACTGCCGCCACCCAGGATCAGCAGAGGCCGGTCGGCATGATCGCGGATATAGGCAGCCGCCTCCACGGCATCGGCCGTAGAGGAAAACTCAAGATATTCATCGCACTGCTGGTCCATCCCAAACGTGTTGTGATGAAGCAAAGGATAGTGTTGCTGTATTTTCATTGCCGTCGTTTCTTTTCAATCAATCACAAAGTTCTGTCCACATCCATGCGGCTAACAGCTGAACTTGACGAGTTTCCATCTCTTGCCAAACCGTCGGAAGACATAAACCACTTCATTGCTGTTGGCAATGCCGCGGATCATAAACACCTTGTAGTTAGTTTCCTTGTAGGTCTGACCATATATAATGTTGTAGATTGTACCGCTCGGCAGGATACCGGGCTTGAAATCGGGCCACTGCTGCGGCATGATGATACCCGTCATATTGGCATTGTCGTTGGTAGGATCCGGTCCGGAGAACTTCACCTCATCGGCCATACTCCTCATCTGGAAGGCTGAGTCTACGGCAAAGCGTTGGTAGAACTTCAGGAAGCTGGCGTTGTCGTTCTGATACATCGGCTTGTAGTTGACCGACGTGAGCATCCACTTGCCCTGAATGCGGTTGAAGAGGAACTGCTGCACGGTCTTGAGATGGAAGAAGATCTTTTCCACCACTACGTGGTCGATCGACGTATCCTTAGCGAGCTTCACCTGCCGTTCATTGTCCAAGATCAGCGTATAGTAGTCCTGGTGCATGAAGAAATGCTCCATGCGCCAATGTCCCTTCTCGATTTTCTTCTCCAGTTTGCCGTTGCGATACACAGGCAGCGGGAAGACGATGCGCTTGAGCTGCAACCTGCGGTTGGCCGCAAAGTTAAACACGAAATCGTCGAACAGCTCATCAGCAGTCTTCGGCATCGGAGCCTGCGAAATCAAATTCTCCGTAGAGTCCTCCCCAGCCGTGTCCGTGACAATACTGTCAGACTGTATGGAATCAGTCTGCTCCGGCTTCTTGTTGGTGCATCCATAGGGAACAGCCAATGACAAGATGAAAGCAAGTAAAACAACTGATAATATTATTCTTCTCATAAATCATTCATAAGCTTTGGCAAAATTACATATTATTTTTTATATAAGATGTATTTTTCCAATAAAATTAGTACCTTTGCAGTCAGAAAGATAAAATTTACAGACGATGATACTAGACAAGATAGATCAACTTCTCAAAGAAGTATCTCAGCTGTCTGCCAAGAACGCAGACGACATCGAGCAACTCCGACTCAAGTATTTGAGCAAAAAAGGTGAGATCAATGCCGTCATGGCAGACTTCCGCAATGTGGCCGCTGACCAGAAAAAGACCGTAGGCATCAAGATCAACGAACTGAAAAAAGCCGCTCAGGACAAGATCAACTCCCTGCGCGAGCAGGTCGCCTCTACCGATACCGGCGACAACCACGAGGACTTGACGCGTACGCCCTACCCGATCGCTTTGGGTACCCGTCACCCGCTGACCATTGTCAAGAATCAGATCATCGACATCTTCCAGCGCATGGGCTTCACACTCTACCACGGTCCAGAGATCGACGACGACAAGCACGTGTTCACCATGCTGAACTTTGCCGCTGACCATCCCGCACGCGACATGCAGGATACTTTCTTCATCTCACAGGACAAGAGCGATGTGACCAAAAACGTGTTGCTGCGCTCTCACACCTCCGGCGACGAGGCTCACTATATGGAGACCCACGAGCCGCCGATCCGCGTGCTCTGCCCGGGACGTGTCTACCGCAACGAGGCTATCTCGGCACGCGCCCACTGCTTCTTCCATCAGGTCGAAGGACTCTATGTCGACAAGGGCGTGAGCTTCACCGACCTCAAGCAGGTGCTGCTGACCTTCGCCCGCGAAATGTTTGGTCCCGACACGAAGATCCGTCTGCGCCCGTCTTATTTCCCCTTCACCGAACCGAGTGCAGAGATGGATATCTCCTGCAACATCTGCGGTGGCAAGGGCTGCAACTTCTGCAAGCACACGGGATGGGTGGAGATCCTCGGTTGTGGTATGGTCGACCCGCACGACCTTGCTGCCTGCGGCATCGACCCGGATGTCTACACCGGCTATGCCTTCGGCATGGGCGTGGAGCGTATCACCAACCTGAAATACCGCGTCAACGACCTGCGTCTCTTCTCCGAGAACGACAAGCGCTTCCTCGAGGAGTTCCAAAGCGCATTCTAAGCTTCATCCGATACATATTATATATCAGGCACACCCGAAAGGCCGGTTTCGCAAAGAGCCCCTTCCCGGTGTGCCTTTTCTCTTATCTCACCTCTAACCCGTTTCCCTTATCATGACCCACCGTCTCCAAGATTTAGAACAGCACACCGCTCTCCTGCAACAACAGCTCACCCGTCTCCGACACAAGAGCCAATGGTTCACCGTGGCACAGATCGGCATGTTTCTCGCCGCCCTCGGCATGGTGGCATGCGCCGTTACCTACCAGCCCAAGTCTCTGTACGCACTCTTGGCTGCCGTGCTCTTCGTCGGCTATCTGCTGATCCGCCAATCCGACGGCCGCAACAGCCGCAACATCGAGCGACAGCAAAGGCTGATAGCCGCCTACATGCGAGAGATCAGCTATTTTAGAGGAGACTACAGTTGCTTCGACGAGGGCAAAGACTATATCGATGCCTCCCACCCCTTCTCCTTCGATCTGGATCTCTTTGGCAAGGACTCGCTCTTCCAGCGCATCTGCCGCACCGTCACCGTCGGTGGCCGCAACCTGATCGCCCAGTGGCTGACAAAAGAGACGGCAGACGGGAACCGCAAAGATTTCATCGAGGGCATCGGACTAAGACGGCAAGCTGTGGAAGAACTCGCCCGTCACGACGACTTCCTGATGAACATCCAAGCCTCGGGGCAGCAGAGCGACAAAGCCGAGGAGCGACTGCTGCGCACCGACTGGCTGGCCAATGCGCTGACGGCGGCACACGCCCTGGAGCTGCCCAAGCGTTGTTCTCCCCGGTGGTTACAAGCCATGAGAATCGTCTTGCTTACCGGCTTCTACCTGACGATCATCGCCGCGCTGACCGGATCAGTGTCTGTCATCCTGCCCATCACATGGGGCACCCTGCACCTATTCTTTGCCACCATCTTTCCGGGCAATAGCGTCCGCCGTATCATGGGGACATTGCAAAACATCCACACGCTGTCGGAAGGGCTTGACCGAATCATCCGCCTCACCCTTGCTGAAGAGTTTCACGAAGAGGTGAACCGAACGTTGCAGGCTTCCTTGCAGCAACAGGCAGCAAGTCTCGCTGAGATGGAGCAGATACTTCACGACATCGACAACAGAAACAATGAAGCGGGCATCCTGCTCTTTAATGTATTTGCGCTGATCGACCTGAACATCGTCCGCCGCTTCAAGTTGTGGCAGCAAAGCAGTGCAGACTTCGAGGCGCTCATCCGGTCGGTGAGCATGCTCGACGCGCTGGTCTCTCTTGCCTCTTACCGACAAAACGAACCGGCAACAACATGGCCTACGTTCGTCGACACGCCGTCAATGGTCTTTGAAGGCAAGGCTCTGCGCCATCCCTTCCTGGGCATGAAGGCTGTGGCCAACGATGCCATGCTCCAAGACCGCAACTTCTATATCATCACGGGAGCCAACATGGCAGGAAAGAGTACCTATCTCAGGACGGTGGGCATCAGCTGGGTCATGGCCATGGCTGGCCTGCCGGTCTATGCCGACCGTCTGACACTCTCGCCTTGCCGACTGTTCACGGGCATGAGAACGAACGACGACCTGACCCACGGCATCTCTTACTTCAATGCGGAACTGCTCCGGCTCAAACAACTCATCGGTGTGCTCGACGACACGCCCACGCTGGTCATCCTCGACGAGATACTCCGGGGCACCAACTCTAAGGACAAACTCCACGGCTCCCAAATCTTCCTGGAGTATCTCTCACGGCACAATGTGACGGCGATCATTGCCACCCACGACCTCGAACTCTCGCAGATGGCCGAAGACCATGGCGACCGTTTCCACAACTACTGCTTCGAGATCTCCATCGGCGAGCACATCACCTACGACTATCGCATCACGCCCGGCATCGCAAAGAACCAGAATGCCACCTATCTATTAAAGAAGATGATCGAAGAAAAAGATGAGACCTCCTGACTTCGTTATTTTTACGAAATGGCCATATAATGAACTCTCACACAGAAACACAGAGAACACAAAGACGAAATGTCCATGCACTCTCTGGACAATAACAAAAAAAATAGGGCTTGCGAACTTCACAGCCCACAAGCCCAAAGGTTGAATTATATACATCCATTAAAGGGATGCTCTGTAGAAAAATGTAATTTCAAATCAAAGTATCAAGTCTGTCACGAGCTTCTTGTCCGCCCTCTGATATTTCTCACGCACGAAATCCGTCACACAGTCCGCCAGCAACTGCTTATGGCGGAAAGAAATGACTCAAGGCAGTCTTGCAAACCCCGTTGCCGTAAAAGCGTTATTCATCGTTATAATTTTGAATAGTTGAATGATTAAATGGATGAATGGTTAAAAAGCGAGAAACGGTCGGACTGGTAGGCCGTACGTCTTGAAGCCGTAGTGCCCGTAGGTGAAGCGAACAGAACCGACTCCCTCCTCATCGTCGACTCCCGAATCGACGTAGATCGCGTACGTGGCGGAAAACTCCGTAGAGGTCCACTCCCAAGTGTTCACCGCTTGGAAGAACTCGGTATAGTTGTTCGCGCCCACCTTGCTCAAAGCGGTATTTACTTTGGACGAAACCGTTGTCATGTTAGAGACCCAAACATCAAGGTTCCAACCACTTGACGGATAGCCGCCAATGGCATGCATGATGGCATAATACTGGCCGGTCGTTGGCAGGAACCAACCGGTAGAGGAAGATGGAGCCTTCAGCGTGTTATAGGCGAGAGCAGCTTGCACTGCTGGATGGGCAGAGTTGTTCAAGGCCACTGATTCTTTATAGCCTGAGCCGTAAGGTTCGTCAGATGAGCCAACAATGAGAGCTGACGTGTTTACTTTTGACCGGTTATCATCAGTATTGCTTGTCTTCCATT
>OGQX01000046.1_pt1 | contig 123660 bp, 106 predicted proteins | sample 1553291 | NCBI WGS metagenome assembly OGQX01 (sample SAMEA2580030, study PRJEB22360) | human gut metagenome | biome: human gut; feature: human-associated habitat; material: faeces | place: Denmark | collected 2008/2010
TATGCAGCCGCCCCCACATGAAAACCGTGGCCCGCCTGCGGCCGATCGGCGGCGCAGCCGTAGACCTCGGCACGTTCCTCGCCGTCACCGCAGGTGAGCAGAAGTGCCACCGCAGCGGCAAGCTCCGACTTGCCCTGCTTCTTGGGAATTTCGATGTATGCCGTGTTGAACTGCCGATAGCCGTTGGGCTTGAGGACACCGAAAATGTCCCGGATAATTTGCTCCTGCCAGTCGATGAGCTCGAAAGGCTTTCTCGCCCAGGTGCCTTTGGTGTGACACAGACTTTCGATGAACATGACGGCATAATCCGCTGCGTCCACATCGTAGTGGGAGGTTTTCTCCATAAATCTTGTGGGTTTGTAGTTTTTCAGCTTACGCATTTGCATCACCGACTTTTATCCATCGTCCGCCGCTGAAATACCACAGACCTTTTGCGTTGTCCGAACTGTAAAATTTATTTCGGCCGATAAAAGACTGCGAAGTTAGTGCGCACTCGTATTCCGTGACCTTGAAATAATAATCCTTGTCGGTATATTCGGACAAACGGACACTCGGTAAGTTTTCATAACTCTGTATTAGCTCCGCTGTATATATTCCGCCGTTTTCTTTGACCCTGCTCCAACCCTTCGGTGTGTTCTTTATAACGGTGACGGTATTTTCGTTAAATGTCCCGGTGGGAAGAGTAAGATCTCCGGCTTTTTCGGTGTAGAGATAATACCGCTTAGATGAATCAAACGGATTGGTATTCAATCCGATAAAAACATATTTTCTGCTTTTATCCGAGATCAATTCAAAACCGTTGTCACTTTCCGATGAAGAAACAACAGTACCTATTGAGGGGTCTATATACTCAAGTATGGCTTTAATTCGGCAGTCCGTGAGCCACATAAATTCGGGAGGTTTTGGATTGATATACAGATCTTTAAACTGCATATTTACATAGATCTGTGTAGTGTCATCGTCAAAAAGTATTGTATTCTCTTCTACCACGGCGGTCTGTCCTGGTTCCGCAGCAAAGCAAAGATCCGCTCTTGAAGAAACAGAGACGGATTTAAGGTCTGCTATCCGTTCCCACGCACCGGCTTTATACAGATATAAGCCTTTATCATTAAGCGGTTCGGAATAAATGTCGAAGCACCCGGCAAACATACTCGCCATAGCAGGATCATTTTCATATTCATCTGGCTCGTCATATTTCACGAGACAGTTCCTAAGTGTATCAAAGTCGGAAACGCTCTCAAAGTCAATCGGTTCTGCACTATACGACCAGTCTCTTTCGGGATAGCCGCTTTCAATATACCATTCGCCGGATTTCTCCAGCAATTTATACCAGCCGGGTGCAACATTGACCGGCTTTTCAGAGTCGAGAAGCGGAGCCATATCACCTTCACCGCTGATATAGATTAAGATACACTCCGAAATTCCGTAGTCGTACAGATGATCTTTGCAGGCAAATTCGGAAAAAACGAGAATTGAACCTATGGGCGCATAGTAAATAAGGGAGCAATAGCACACATTGTCTTTTTCATCAGATGTTGTTCTGAATTCTGCGGACATGAGTGCAGTAATCGGCTCATCATCGTTTTCGTCAGACGGCAGTGATTTTAGGCAGTTTCTATCAATTTCACGCTTCGGAATAAACCGTGCATATTTTCTGCCGAATTCAAACGGCTCCGTGATAACCGTGCCGCTTGCGTTTTTTACATACGCAAGGGCGCCTTCATCGGCTTCGTCCGGCAAAAGCTCAAAGGTTTCATATTTTTCAATTCCGCCTTTTGCGTTTTCGGATGCTTTGCGTATCATGCCGATAATTTCTTCGTAGTCCGGCGTTACACCGTCATCACTTGAACCCTTCGGCGAAAGACGAAGTGTGAGGTTTGAAATATATGCCGATTTGCCGACAAGGACACTGATGCCGTTTTCATCTTTCGCATAGCCTTCGATCTGTATGCCGAGTGTGGGGTTGCCTGTGAGCTTCTGCGAAAGGCGAATATGCACTTCGTTTCCCTCAAGGTACGGCAAACCTGAATCTTTCTCCGCTGTTATCTTTTTTGAACGGACGATTTTGTCACCCGTAAGAAAAACGGCAACAAGGTAGTCGCTTTCTGATGCCATTTCCTGCGGTATTTTAACAACAAGCTCGGTGGCATTATGCTCACCTGTGTAGCCGACATATATTTTTTCTCTTGATTCGGTTATGTCCTGCGACAAGTCTATATTTACTGTCCGCATAATTACCTCCAATAAAAAAAGCCGCACGAAGCGACTGCGATAACGAGGAACAGAGCCTCCCGGCTCCATTCCGTAAATTCTTGTGATCAGTGATTTTCGCTGTGGAGCAGAAGTTCCAGTGCAAGCTGTGTGTTTTCATCGGCAGGTTCAACATCCCAGCCTCTGTCATAGTTGCAGACGATCTTGCCGCCGCGCTTGAGCATAAGCTTTGAAATGCGTCCGCCCTCGATACCCCACTCGGAGCCTTCCTCATACTGCTTTATCCAGTAGTGAAAAATGTCTCCGTTTACTTTGATGCTTCCTTCTTTCCACATAACCGTGTACCTCCGTTTGATTTGTTGTGAGTGTATATTACCGTCATGCCCGAGATATATCCAGTCATTTCGGAGAATATACTACACAATCATTTGGGGTAAAAACTGTGTATATTACAGCGGATTGCATTCGCCTGTGAGGATGAAATGTACATACTCTTTGCGGTGTTCTTCGAGAAAGATCACCAGTTCGTATAATCGCATCTCATTGGCAATGTACTGTACCGTCGGCACATCAAACATATTCGTGCGCCCGGTTGCTCGAACGGCGAGAATCTGCTCTCGGATTTTCTCAGTCATGGTCGCACCTCCGGCAGATGTCTTCGCCGTAAGCCACGCTTAAGCCGCAGCCGTTATCCCAGGCAACCATGATGCTGCCGATATCATCCACACCTCGCACGGTGCCTTTCGTGCCGACAGGCGGTGCCTGGGGATCCTCCATCCGAACAAGCTCCACACGAGTGCCGACCGGGTATTCCTTGCGGATACGCTCGACAGTCTTTTTACTCGGAAATCTCATGCTGCGCACCTCCGTTTCTGAAAGCCGAAGAGCCGGAGAGGTTCTTTAGCAGTATTTTTCGAGCAGCTTTGTATTCATCACCGATGAAACCCAGCCGAAGCAGGAAACAGCGGAATGCGTACTTCTCGTTTTCAATCGGTTTCTCGGATGAATTGACACGGCTTTGATTTCGTGCCATTTCGCACAGCTTACAGATAAAGGTGTCATAGGCGTTCATCTCATCTGGGGTGGGAGTTGCCGGGAACCATGGGAAGGAAATCTTCGTGTCCGTGATTTCCAGTGGCAGGTCAGCGACTCCGAGGGCTTTCTTGATAAGACCACCCTTGGCGGCAATGAGTGCCTTGAGGTTTTCCAGATTGCTGTCGGTGAACAGGCTCTTCGGCATGGAAATGCAGACGGCGCAGGGCTCATCCTCATCCTCAGTGTGGCTCTGGTCGATGTCAAATCCCTCATCGTAGATGTGCTGCAGCAGGCGCTCAATGACCTCACTGTCGGCACGGTCATCAAAGGAAAGGCTGCCGTTTCGGTCGATGGTGAAGTAATCCACCTCATAGTTGAATGTGGGTGCGCCACAGTACTTTGCGGGGACACCGAGCCAGTCGGAGATGGTCTGCACCAGCCGCTTGCGCTCTGCGCTCTGTGCATGGATTGTAATCGTCATGTTCGTGACCTCCTTGTTTTATGGTAGTCACATATTACCGTCAGGTTGTGCAATTATCCAGCTATATCTGCACATTTCCGGTGTAGATTATATCGGCGCATTATCGCCGACGGACTGTGCATACCACACAATTCCGCAGAGCACAAACCATACGCACGGCAGTGCCACACCGTTGCCCCACATCTTATATTCCGCACTGTCGGAATACGGGTCTTTCAGCCACTTTGCGACCTGCTTGTCGGACTTCATCTTGCAGCCTGTCACTTCGGAATAGGTCTTGAACACCTTGTACCAGAAGTACATTTCCTCATCGGTCGGTTTTTCCGTGCCGAGGTCGGCGCACCAGTTGTCCGGGAAGCCTTGAAGTCTGGCGCACTCGGTGGGCGTCAAACGCCGGACGGTGTATCCGCTTTGGATGGCACCCGGACCTTTTGCGACAAGCGTCGGCTGAAGGTCCTCTTCAAAGGTCGGAGAGAACTTGGCGTTCTGCCCCTGGTTGAAGGTGTCCCTGCCGATGCCGTAGCAGACGGCGGTCGGGTCTTTGTAATCCCGTGCGAGGACGGTCGGTGCTTTTTCCTCAGAAACCTGGGTGAAGCTGCCAGTGGTCATGGTATAGACAGCGTGGCGGTCAACGGTATTGAGGGTGAAAGAAACATCCTCATTGATGCCGTCGCCCTGAGGACCGTTTTTGTCCTCACGACCGATCATGGAGCCTTGCAGTATATAGGTCTGCTGCTTCATTCCGGCATTGGCACACACCGATGAGGTATGGTCACCGAGGTCACGAACTTCATCACGCTGATTTTGCGTGAAAGCAACAACGGCAATGCCGCCCTGATTGCAGGAGGGGTTGCCGCCGTTGCCGTCAAGCGTCCGTGCGGTTTCCGCTTCGTAGATCCCGCTGTGAGGATTATCCGACTTCATGGCATTGGAGTCCTTGGAGGAGATGCCGAAGGGCTGAAGGACACAGGTAAAATTGTCCTTGTCCGGCATCCGCTGATTTCCACCCGCATTCTGCTTTGTGAGGGTTGGAGAAACCTGCCTGCCGTCCCAACCGCAAGGCTCGAACAGCGTCTGGTCGTTGTTGCAGGACAAGGTGGCGGATTTGTTCTCTTGGATGAGAGGCCCCTTGCCGCCGCCTTCGCAACCGGAGCGTATTTTCATGACAAGCGGTACGTTGTTGCCGCCTGTACCCATGCGTGAGGTCAGCGTCTGCACATTCCCGTCCTCGGAAAGTTTGACTCTGCTGTCGGTCGGATGGTTTTCCAGTGCGACCGCCGCAGGAACGACCCCAGCACGGAGCGTGGGAGAGCATTCTTCCTCATAGCCGATGGTGCGGCTTTTTGCGGAATGCTCGGTGCAGAAGCCCGCCGACTCCATGACACATGGCGGATGGTGTGCTTCCGCTCGGAGCGTGGAGGTAACCTCCTCTGTGATGTCCATGCGGTTGCCGCCCTGGTCGTTCAAAACAATACCATTCCGGCCTGTACTCATTCCGCAGTTCACGCCGAGGGTGGAAGAAACCTCCTCGGTCAGACTGCCGTTGTACCCGTCGAAGCCTGTCGCTCCAGTGCAAGGTGTAAAACTTCCGGCAGCTCTTTGCCACGAGCGGAAGCCCTCCGCAGAATACCCAGACAAGCCTTCTGACTCAAATAGTATTTTTCCGGCACCTCTGCCTGCAAGATCTGCGACAAGGTAGATGCGGCGTCTTCGCTGGGGAACTCCCCAGTATTGTGCGTCAAGAGTTCTGTACGCGACACTCCATCCGTCTCCCATGTAAAGGTCGGCGTAGGACCATCGTGCCTTTTCAGGCATAGGCACCTCGGTCTCCGGCTCGGCGATGCCGATGACCGCTTCGAGGACGGCTTTGAAGTCCTCGCCTTTGTTCGAGGAGAAGGCGCCGGGAACATTCTCCCATACGATGTATCTTGGATATCTGCCACCTGTGGCACACCTCATTTCTTTGATAATACGGACGGCTTCATAAAAAAGACTTGAACGCTTTCCGTCCAAGCCGTCTCTTCGGCCTGCCACGCTCATGTCCTGGCACGGGCTGCCGAAGGTGATGATGTCCACGGGTTCGATCCTGCCGCCGTCCATAGCGGAGATATTCCCGTAGTGCTTCATAAAAGGCAGACGCTTGGTGGTCACCCGAATGGGAAACGGCTCGATCTCCGAAGCCCACACAGGTGTGATACCGGCAAGCAGTCCGCCCAACGGAAAACCCCCGGAGCCGTCAAACAGGCTTCCGAGGGTCAAAGTCTTATTCGTCATGGGGCGCTACCTCGCTATACTTGTATTCCTTGCCGTCACGCAGGACGCTGACCTTCTCATCCGAGCCGACCTGTTCGATGTATCTGCGGACAATGACATCGCAGAACTTTTCATCCAGTTCGATGGTGCAGCAGATACGGTCGGTCTGTTCACAGGCAATGAGCGTGGAACCGGAGCCGCCGAAGGGGTCGAGCACCACGGAGTTTGCCATAGAACTGTTCAGGATGGGATAGGCCAAAAGCGGAATCGGCTTCATGGTGGGGTGGTCGCCGTTTTTCTTGGGCTTGTCGAACTCCCAGATGGTGGACTCCTTGCGTCCGGTGTACCATTGGTGCTTTCCTTTCTTCTTCCAACCATAGAGACACGGCTCGTGCTGCCACTGATACGGGGAGCGTCCCAGCACCAACGACTGCTTCTTCCAGATACAGCAGCCGGAGAGATAGAACCCGGCAGCGTCAAACGCTTTTCGGAAGTTCAGCCCCTCGGTATCAGCATGGAACACATAAATGGACGCATCGTCCGCCATGACCTTCTCCATATTGGAAAAGGCATCGAAGAGGAAGTCGAAAAACTTCTCCGATGCCATGTTGTCGTTTTTGATTTTCCCGGCGCTGCCCTCGTAGTTCACATTATAGGGCGGGTCGGTTATAACGAGGTTCGCCTTGCGGCCGTCCATGAGTGCGGTGTAGGTTTCCTCTTTTGTACTGTCGCCGCAGATGAGTCTGTGTCTGCCAAGTGTCCATACATCGCCCGGTTTTGAAAAGGTCGGCTTTTGCAGTTCGGCATCCACATCAAAGTCATCCTCTTCGGCTTCGATGCCGTCATCAAAAAGTTTTGATAATTCTTTTTCGTCAAAGCCGGTGAGGAGCGGGTCAAAGTCCGCCGCCTGCAGAGACTCAATCTCCACACGCAGAAGCTCTTCGTCCCATCCGGCATCCATCGCCATGCGGTTGTCGGCAATGATATAGGCTTTCTTCTGCGCTTCGGTGAGGTGGTCAGCAAAGACGCACGGCACCTCGGTGATACCTTCCTCCTTTGCGGCAAGAATACGACCGTGACCGGCAATAACGCCATAGTCACGGTCGATAATAACGGGATTGATGAAGCCAAACTCACGCAGTGAGGAGCGGAGCTTGTTGATCTGCTCCGGGCTGTGTGTCCGGGCATTATTGACATAGGGAACCAGCTTCGTGATAGGTACGAGCTGCATCTCGGTCGTTGTTTTCATCAGACCAGCCCCCATTCCGCAAACTTCTCGAAGCCGCCGACCGAGCGGATGTAGTTTCGAGCAATCTCCACGATTTTTTCATACGGTCTGCCGTCTACGGTGTCATCACCAATGGCGCAGCAGAGCGTTACGGGCTTGCCGGTTTCCTGGGCTTTGAGAAAAGCATAGATGTTGACAGACACATCTGCCTTGGACAGATCTTTGCCGTGCAGACCGCCGCCGGTCACCGAGTCAGCCATGTCGGAGCCGAGCTTGCGGTTGGCAGCACCGGTGTCCACATCGGTACCGCCCGTCCAGTCGCCGAGCGGGTTGATCTCCGCATCGGGATACAGCTTTCGGAGTGCATCCGAAGGCGCATTGCTCTGACAGAGAATGAGCCGGTCACCGTCCAGAATGTATTTGCCGTCAAAGGGATACACGGAGAAAATATTCCGTGCAATCTGCGACAGCATTTTCTGCTCCTCGGTTACGGGCATTCCTTTGAAGATGCCGTTGTCACCGCAGCGGACGCCGTCTGCCTGGTTGTCGGCAAGGTGACTGTCCTGCGGAACTTCCGCATAGTCAATGGTAAGGTTTCCTGCAATGCGGTAAACGGTGGCGGTGATTTCCTCTATCGGAATACTCACCGAAGCCTCCGCAATGATGTGGCACACACCGTGGCCGATGAGGACTTCAACAGCGATGCGGGGATTTTCTGCTTTCTTGTATGCCAGGTCAACGAGCGCACCGGCAATTCTGTCTGCCACCTTATCCGGGTGGCACGGATTTACTTTTTCAAACATGGTGTTACCCCTTTCTCGCACGGAGCAGGCGTTCCATAAGGTCATCCTGCGGCGTAGACTCGCCGTATTCCGTGCTGCAGTTTTCTTTCACGATTTGGAAGATCTCATTCCAGAGCCGAACCGCCTGGTTCATGTAGTTGATGCCGATGTTAATAAACGGAGACGGGATCGGCTTTCCCGTGGTGGGGTGCTTGGAGAGGAAACCCATGCGGTTGGTCATTTCCTCGCACTGCACCCAGCGGGCGGAACACATGGCATATCGCTCCAAGAGCTGCGATGACACCTTTGCGGCGCAGCCGATACCTTTGAGCCATTGCCAGGTTTCCGTGTAAATTTCCTGTGCCTGCAGGACGCTGCCGTCCCGCTGCTCGGCAGAAAGAAAATCATGGGGCTTCGGCATAGCAACACCCTCGACTTCGGGAATATCCAGCACTTCAAGTTTTCTGCCGCCGGGATTACCGTTTTCGGCTTTGTCCTTGACTGCGGACTTCTTTCTTCCCGCACCGGGTCTTGCACCGCCGCGCCCGCCTGTGTTATTCGATTTTGTGGGCATTCGAGTTCACCTCCCTTAATTACCCTTTTGATTTCGCCTTTTTCGCACACGTGACCCCGGGCCGTTGCCCGACCGAAAAGGTCCCGGAGATTTTCATCCCCCTACCGGTCGCCGAGGTCGTGGTGTATTTTCGTATGGCAGGACTGACAAAGGCTCATGAGGTTGTCCCTTGCGTGAGTGCCGCCTTTGGAAACGGGCAGAATGTGGTGAACTTCCTGTACCGGAGTCAGCCGACCTTCCCTGAGACACATCTCACAGAGGGGATGCTCTGCCGCATAGCGGTCGCGGATGCGTTTCCATGCTCTGCCGTACTTGCGGTTGACATCGGAACTGCGCTCGAACTTGTCATATTTGCGGCGTTCCTCCGTGCGGTGCTGCTCACAGAACTGTCCGTCACAGAGGTTGGGGCAGCCGGGGTGAGAGCAGGGGCGTAGCGGTTTCTTCGGCATCGTTTCACCTCCTTCGGGCATAAGAAAAGCCCCACGGGATGCTCCCATGAGGCTCGGTTCATTCTGTTTTTGCTGATTATATCATAACATAAACGGTAGGTGCTTATCTCTGCTCAAAGGTGTTTAAACCGTTGCGAGTTTCAGATAATAACGGGGTCTTCCGGCATGACGACGTGCTGAAGCGCCGAGCCGTGCCACCGTCTGACCGTGGATTTGTCGGCGTGCAGTTCGTCCCCGATCTGCTCCCAGGTCATATTGTGGATATAGCGGTAGCGGAGAACCATCTGCTCGTCCTTGTCGCGGACGGTGTCGATGACGCCGCGCATCTGCTCCTTCAGCGCCACGAGCCTGTCGATCTCGGCATTTATTTTCTCCTCCAGTTCCATGACCCGCATGATGCACCGCACAAAGGGCGCTTCCGTGGGACGGTTCGGATTATGCCGCTCCTCCAGGCTTGGAGAGGAGACGCTTCCCGCCATATCGCGCAGACGCTCCATCTCCTCAATGTCGGAATTAATCCGGTGGTCGAGGCGGTACGCCTGTCTGAGGTATTCTTTTGATGTCATAATTCTTCCTCCTGTAATTTCCGTAACAGCATCTCGTCGTCGAGTTCGGTGAGAGCCTTGAACCAGTCGGAACGGAAGAATGCCTCACAATCCGCTATCATGAGCTTCGCGTCTTCGTTCTTCGGCCGTTTTTTGTGTTTTTTCCTCGCCTCACGGTAATCCTTTACGGCTTGCAGGATGATTGCGTTTGCGAGGTTTTTCCAGGGGGCGGTCATAAGGATGCCCCCAGATTCGCCTTGACCGCGTCGATGAGCGCGTTCTGCGTCCGCTCCTTTTTGCGGAGCGCCTTCATAACGTCCTCATCGATCGTGCCGGCGGTGATGATGTGGTGGATGATGACCGTATTCTTCTGTCCCTGGCGGTGAAGGCGGGCGTTTGTCTGCTGATACAGTTCAAGACTCCATGTAAGGCCGAACCATATGAGCGTGGAACCGCCGGACTGGAGATTCAGCCCGTGACCTGCGGAGGCAGGATGGATGATTGCCGCAGAAATCCTTCCCGCATTCCAGTCATCGATATCCTTTGAGGTCTTGATCTCCCTGACGTGGAAACGCGCCTTTATCCGCTCCGCGTCTTGCTGATACCAGTAGGCAATCAGTACGGGCTTGCCGTTCGCGCCCTCTATGAGGTCTTCCAGGGCGTCAAGTTTGCGGTCATGGATGTAATGGCTGTTTTTATTCTCGTCATAGACCGCGCCGTTCGCCATCTGGAGGAGCTTTCCGGAAAGCACCGCCGCATTCGCCGCATCAATCTCCGTACCCTTTATCTTTGCGACCATGTCCTCTTTGAAAGTGTCGTATACGGCCTGTTCCTGCTCGTTCATATACACGGGAACGGCGTTTATGACGCATTCCGGCAGCTTGAGGTAGTCGCAGGACTTTATGGAAATGGTGATGTCCGATATCTGCCCGTATATCCGTTCCTCCGCGCCGGGGAGAGGCTTGTAGCTGAACACCACTTCGCCGTTCCGCTTGTCCGGGGTGAAATAAGCGTTCCGGTAATGCGTGATGTACCGTCCGAGTCGTTTTCCGAGATCGAGCAGACGGAACTGCGCCCACAGATCCATGAGACCGTTCGATGACGGTGTTCCCGTCAGCCCCACGATGCGTTTTACTTGAGGTCTGACTTTCAGCAGGCTTTTGAACCGCTTCGCCTGCCATGATTTGAATGACGAAAGCTCATCAATGACGATCATGTCATAATCGAACGGCAGACCGCTTTTGTTCACGAGCCAGTCCACGTTCTCGCGGTTGATGATGTACACGGAAGCCTTCTGCATGAGCGCCGCTTTCCGTTCAGCCTCCGTACCGACGGCAACGGAATATGTCAGTCCGTCCAGGTGATCCCATTTCCGTATTTCCGAAGGCCAGGTGTCCCGCGCCACTCGCAGTGGGGCGATCACAAGCACTTTCCGTATAAGGAAGCTGTCGAGACACAGGTCATAAAGCGCCGTCAGCGTGATTACGCTCTTTCCGAGACCCATTTCAAGCAGTACCGCCGCTATGGGGTGCGACAGGATAAACCCCGTCGTGTATGTCTGATATTCATGGGGTTCGTATCGCATTGAGTACCTCCTCGATTTGTTTTGTTCCGTCCACGCAGAAGACTCTGAAGCCGAGACCTTCCAACTGCCGCTTCCGTCTGACCTGCAGTGGACGCATTGTTTTGCCGGGGCTTTTCAGTTCCACAAATCCGGCACAGCCTCCGGGGAAGAGAACGATACGATCCGGCACTCCGTCAAAACCGGGAGATACGAACTTCAGCGCGATACCCCCCATGTTTTTCGCTGTTTTTACGAGTTTTCTCTCGATAATCTTTTCATTCACAGTCAGCCTCCGGTCTGACACAGGAACACAAAATCACAACTTTTCCCTATATATTTGTTTACGCGTGTGTGCGCTCACAGGTTTTGCTTCCCCTTTTGTGAAAGCCGTTTTGAATATAAGGGGAAAAGTTGTGTTGTGTCGGAATCTTGTGTCGCTTACATGGTTCTCCGGTACAGACGCTGCCTGCCGTACAGGGGCTGACGCCTGATCTGCGAAGTACGCTCCCAGCCGGAGACCTGGGACATCATGGCGGCAATGCCGTAGCTGTCCGAAGGCTTGAGTTCCTGCAGGTTTTTGCCGAAGCACTCGCACCAGATCTCCGCGTTGCTGACCTCCGTGCGGACATTTTTTCCCGTATGAGCGGGAGCGCCGAACTCCGTACCGCTGAGATAGTTCCTGCGTGCATACAGATCCATACCGTCCCAGCCGTCCGGCAGTGGTGTGTTCAGGTATTCTTCGATCATGCCGACGCGCTCGTCAGTCTCCATCGCGCCGCGCTGCGCCTTCTCGGCTTCATCGAGATCGTCGCCCTCCAGGTAGAGCGTTTCGCCGGACTTCCAGATCTCCTTTGCCTCCGCCCAGAACTGCGCCCGGAAGTCCTCATCGAAGTTCCAGACTTTTTTCTGCCGTTTCTGATGCACCTTGATGATCCAGAATCGGCGGTTGCCCGTGATGTCGCGCAGATATCCTCTCTCGCCGTTGACCGTGGCGATAATAACGCACTGACGGGGATGGCTTTCGACCACCTTGCCGTAGGAGGGGCGGTACTTGTCATCGGAAGTGGAGAGAAACGCCTTGACCTTCTCGATATCCGCCTTCTTCATGCCGGCAAGCTCACCGATCTCGATCACCCAGAAGCCCTGCAGCTTTTCCGCGCCGGATTTGTCGTCCATATCGGTCAGCGACAGCGTTTCGGAGTAGTATTCGGACGTGACGAGGTCTTTGAGGATGGTGCTTTTGCCGATGCCCTGGTCGCCGTCCAGCACGGGAACGCAGTCGAACTTGATGCCGGGAACGTAGATACGCGCCACGGCCGCGGCGAATGTCTTTCTGGTCACGGCGCGGACGTAATCGGTGTCATCGGCTTTCAGATACTTGATAAAAAGATCCTCCACACGCTTTACGCCGTCCCAGGGCGGCAGTCCGTCAAGGTAGTCCCTCACAGGGTGGAAGTGCCGGTCATCGGCGATCTTCGTGAATGCGACGTCATGGTTGCGGCTCGAAAACGGCAGATAGCGGATGTCGATGATGGACTTGAGCTGCGCCGTGTCCGCATCGCGCCAGAACTGATTGCCCTTCGGCCGCTCCCACGGCAGAGGCCCCGTGACCTGTATGCGGTTCGCCATATCGTTGAAGGCGAAATTGCGGAAGTCCGGGTCATTGGCGAGGATCAGATTGAGGTTGTACACGCTGTTTTCGAGCAGGCTCGTCCGCGGCTGATATTTGAGCCGTTTCTTCCAGTCATCGTCCCCAACGGTGAAGTCCGCCTCCGCTTCGGCGAGGCGCTCGTTGGCGGCAAGCAGCTTCACGTCCTCCTGTTGCATGGCGAAGTCACACATGGCGCGGAAGGAAGCCTTGTTGTCATCGTCGCCGAACTTGTGGATGCGGACGATGTCAAATGCGTTGCAGAGCTTGAGGTACGCAGGGTCCTTGGCGTGGTGGCTGTAGACGAATCGGTCCTCCTTGATCTCAACGCCGGCGATGCTGCGAGATTCGATAAGATGCCAGCGGTTCAGATTGTCGGTTGGCTCGTAGATATCGGAGAGGAAAGCCTCCAGCGCCTTCGTCACAGGGAAGAAGACCCTGTTGAACAGACCGACCGCGCCGTCCTTCGACAGCGGATCCTGCACCTTCTGCTGCGTGACCGTGTTCGCCTTGCTCTCGCGGGAGGAGGTCGGAAGCCGTGTGGGATCCGTCCATTCCGGGTGCGCCGACAGGATGGCGTCCGGGTCGAGCCATTCCTTATCTGTTTCCTTATATACGAACACTCCGTTCTGCGGCGTGGACGGCCAGTACATCAGCTGATTCGGCTGATAGCTGCACTCGTCGAAAAAGTCGATGCCAAGCGCCTGCGCCACGTAACGGGACACCGCCACGAACTCCTCGGAGGAGACGTCGCGGGTCATGGGGAAAATAATGCGGACACGCGGAGAATCCTCCGTGCTGCTGTGGGTGGTGTACAGCACGGAGGTATACGGCGCGATGGTTTCGTAATTGTCGAGGAAGGCTTTGTCGATGCGGTCGCCGTCCAGGGCAATCATGGAACGCAGCTCAACGGTGTCGATCTTGCGGCGGCCGCCTTTCAGCGTACCGCCCACAAAACCGCCATGATCCTTCGCCGCGTCCCTCTGCGCCTTGGACATTTTCGCGTATTCCTCCGCCGACTCCGTTGTGCGGATGGTGGTCTTCAGCCGCTCCTTCAGAGCGTCGAACGATATCGTCTTGTTGACCCAGTTCTTCGCCTGCCGGCTGTTTCCGTAGGATATGGCAAGGTCTCTCATCATCTGAACCTCCTGACTCTCGGCGTTTCGCCGTGTTCAAAGCGCGCCTGTCTCGCCGCCGCGTATGCCTTCAGCGTAGCACCGCGGTTCATATCGCCGAGATAGCCGGAGTCGTCGCCGAACATCTGAAAACCGCCGTTCCGGTCGATGCCCGGATACGCAGCGAAGTAGTCGCCGTCGATGGTTTCAAAATTGTAGTAGTTCGGCCACCCGTGATGATCGTTGTAAGCCTCGCTCTGGATATCGTCGAGCAGACCGTAGAAGGTCTCGCCCCAGGGGATGTTGCCGACCACAAGCACGGGAGTTTTGGAAAGACCGCACATGCCGTCCTCCGGCATACCCGCTTCAGCGAACCGCTTGATCTTGTCCGCGTCGGCGTCGTTCATCTGACCCTTGACCTCGACGTAGATGTCGCAGTTTTCAGCGTAAGTGGCGTGGTTCACGGTCACGCCATGGAGCAGGAAGTCCGGCAGATAATACGTGCCGTCGCCGAGGTCGTATCCTTCCGGCTCATATTCCCACTTGACCCCGCAGGCATCGAAGAACACAGCCCACCGCGCCTCAAGTCGGGAGCGGAAGCGGTAGCCCTTGTATTCGGTCTCGATTGCTTTCAGTCCGTTCACAGCGCATCCATCTCCTCGAAATCAGCATTGAAATACCGTACCGGCTGTCTGCGGCGCTTTGCCGTCTCGATCTCCACGCTCATGCCTTCGGAGATCACGTCGCCGAGAACCCACAGCTCCTGGCACTTGCCCTGCAGCACGATGTCCATGAACAGAGCGAGATTCCTTTCCTCCGGGTCTTCGTCATTTACGAACTGTGGAAACATGAGGTGCGGCGCAAGCGGGATCTGCCCGTGTTCCAGCGCGAAACGGCAGAACTGCCTGGTGCGTTCCGTATTGCCCTCGACATCCCCGGAAAACGGGGAGCAGATGTAAACGAGCGGACGGAACGGCTTTTGATTTTTCGTATCGTTTCTCATTCAAACGACCTCCTTGTAAAGATTTGCCGAGGTCACCCTCTAACGGGTAGCCTCGGCAGGAGGTCAAAACTGACGGTTTTTATAATTTTCTCTCAACTTTTTTTCTGCGCGGCGCAGCCAGTGCGTGACCGTGGTGGGATCAACACCGAGAGAAGCCGCGTAATCCTTCGTCGGCACGAGGTCCATATGTACTGCGATAAACGCTTCCACCCACCTGGGCTTGTCCGCCAGAACACTGCGGACCCATTCGCAGATGGCTTCGTACTGCTCCCGCTCCTCACGGGCAAGCTCGTCCTGCCGGAAGATACGGTCATCTGCGACCTCACTCATCAGCGGCTCGGAGGTGTCAACGTCATCCTCGGTCTCATCCTTGCCGGGTTTCGCCTTCGATTCGCCCCTGTGGCGGTTCAGCTTGCGCCAGGAGTTATACTCCGGCCTGTTGTACTTCGCATCGAAGGCTTCCTGGATACGCTTCTCGCGTTCCTCCTGTGAAAGCGCCTCGCCGCCGTCCAGGTCAAGGGAGACCCACAGTTGCTCTGTTGCCTGCTCGTCCAGGTCAAGCACCTGGTAGGCTTCGTCATAACGGATTTTAAGTTTCATAAAGATGACTCCTTTCAGATTCCTTGGAATCCGCAGGAGTCGCTTTCATCCGAAGAGACAAAGAAAGACGGCTTGGATATAGCTCACCCATAACAGGAAAGCTAAATCCAGGCCGTCATGCAGCTCTGCGGATTCCCGTATGAAATTGTTTTTATGCCGCTGTTTTTCTGCTATCGACCTTAAAGTCGTGAGCGGCAACTCTGGTAATGATTGTAACGATATCTTGGCGTTCAACGGTGAAGGATTCTCCGACTGCAAGGATCGCGCTGGTCTTGTTGCCTTTATATAGGCATTCCACAAGTCCGGTTTCAGGATTTCCCTTACACGCTAAACGCCCAAGGCAGTCATAAAATGGTATCACCCATAGCATCCTCCTTCCTGATAAAAATCATAGGCATCACCTCCACAAATAAGCGGTTACGCTTAATAGCGTATTACCGAGGTAAAAAATAGACTCTTGCCACATTACTGCAGCAAGAGTCATAGTAAGCTGCATTCTTCGAGACGAATTTCTACAGATTGTTTGGAAACATCGAAGAAATCTGCCAGGGTGATAATAGCGCTTCTGTTGTCTTTACCATAAGCGACACCGAGATGTTCGGCGGCTTCAACGAACGTATTTCTTGGCATAAGAATCCTCGGCGCTATACCAATGGCCTGTGATTCCATAAGGTTTTCTTCGTCTATTGCCTCCGGTAGTTGATCCACCCGACACTTACAGTATTTCGCATATCTGGGCAGAGAGAACTTCTGCATCTTATAATAATAACGATGCTTAAACCAGTGTACACACTCATGTGCGATGGTATTGTTGCGACATCCAGTGTTCGTCTTCTTAACCGCTTCTGGGTCAATCAGCATGGTCTTTGCCTTGAACACCTTTGTTTCGTACAGCCCTTCGTTAGGATCGTATACCTCCACGACACCGTCTGTAAAAATGGTCATGCCGTAGATATCCAGCTCTTCAGATAAGCAAATATACTGAACGTCTAACCCAAGCCCATTTCTCGCGATATCCTCAATCGGAACGGGCATTGGATTTTTTAAGGCATCGGGACAGAATCGTTCCAAAAACTCGTTCGCTACATTGTCGTATTCTGCCGGGGGAATGTAGGGAACGAGTTTACGACTGTTGTAATCCATTATTCGCCTCCATTTCTCTTGTCGATGATCTGATTAACCTCCTGCCAGAAATCATCTCCAAGACCTTGGCTTTTAGCTCTGCGAAGTGCAACACGTGCATTAGGAAGGGATTCATCCATGATATATTCCGGCAAATCAGGGGAAACCTGTTTGCGCTCCCGTCCTGCAAGATCGAGCATTTCAACACGCTCTTCTTCGCTTAAGTTCAGAACTTGAGCCAAAGCTTCAAGGCCCTCGATATCCGGCGGATTTCTCCTGCCTTTGATGATATCCGAAAGGTAAGTTACAGATACACCAAGTCTTTCTGCGATCGGCTTGAGTTTTACATCTTTTTCAAGCCGCTTCTGTGCAATATATGCACCAAATTCACCTGCCATTTGTTGTTCCTCCTTTTCGCGTATACGCTTTTTAGCGTAATTGTATTATAGCAGATCCCTATCTTCGTGTCAATAGGGCTGCGAAAAAACGTTCATGAAAATTTTCCTTGATTTAGGGCATTATTTTTGATTTAGGGCATTGCAAAATCAAACAGCTTGTGCTATAATAATGAGAAGATTACCAGGAAGGGAGAACACCTATGCCACAGCATGGAGGAAAAAGAGAAGGATCTGGGAGAACCCCGCTTCCTGAAAATGAAAAGAAGATTGCAAAAACAATTTATATAACCCCAACGTTACAAAATGACATTGAACAATTTGCTTCCGGGAATAGCTTCTCGGAAAAGTGCATTGATCTCATCAATGCTCAAATTGCGCGAAGGAAGCGCACCCAGGATAGAACAGTAAAGTTCATTGACCTATTTGCTGGTCTCGGTGGAATCAGACTCGGCTTTGAAAACGCATTTAGAGAAAAAGGTTTTAATCCCGTTTGCGTTTTCAGTAGCGAGATAAAGGACTATGCCATCAAGGCTTATAAGAATTATTTTAACGACGAAGAAGTCGCTGGTGACATCACTAAGATTTCATCCACAGACATTGAGGACTTCGATTTCTTGCTTGGCGGATTTCCTTGTCAACCGTTTTCGGCCGCTGGCTTAGGTCTTGGTTTTGAGGATACAAGAGGAACTCTGTTCTTCGAGATTGAGCGTATTCTCAAGGAGAAGCAGCCTTATGGTTTTCTGTTAGAAAATGTTGAAGGGCTTATCAATCATGACGATGGAAGAACCTTATCTATAATAATCGACCATCTAAAGAAACTGAACTATTATGTTTCATATCGACTTATCGACAGCCAGTTTTTCGGTTTAGCACAGTCCAGAAAAAGAGTCTATATCGTCGGCACGAGAGATGCACATATCTCATTGGATAACTTTGAGGAACATACTGCTGTACTTGCCGATATTATGGAGCATGGCTTGCCTACGATAGATTCCGAATTCACCAGGAAACTGTTTGCACATTTTACTCCTGACCAGGTTGTCGGTAAAGCAATAAAAGATAAACGCGGCGGCTCCGATAATATTCATAGTTGGGAAATTGGACTTAAGGGAAATACAACAGATGAACAGTCGGATTTCCTGAATCTTCTCCTTCTTGAAAGGAGGAAGCGGAAATGGGCTGCAGAGATAGGTATAGACTGGATGGACGGTATGCCGCTTACCGAAAAACAGATTTCAACATTCTTCCATCACGACGACCTAAAGAGCTTCTTAGACGAACTCGTTAAAATGGGATACCTAACATTAGAGTATCCCCGCAAAAAGCAAAATGGACGGCGAGTCCCGGATGAAACTAAGCCCAAGGGCTATAATATCGTTGCCGGAAAACTATCTTTTGAGTTTACAAAAATACTCGACCCTGCTGACCTTGCTCCTACATTGGTAGCAATGGATGTTTCGCATTTAGGTGTTGTTGATGGAAACGGCTTGCGTAGGTTGTCAATCAGAGAAGGGCAACGTTTGTGTGGATTCCCAGAAGATTATGATCTTTCGTTCCTGAAAGAAAGCGAGGCATTCGATCTGCTTGGCAACACAGTATGTATTCCAGTTATAAAAGCCATTTCAGAACGTTTGGCAGATATGTATGCAAACTAAGTTTCATCGATGGAGACGGACGCAATAAAACGCGCCCGTCTCTATATTTTTTGTATACGATAAGAAGCCGAATTAACAAGCCATTCGTTTCCTTCAAATACAGCTTTGTATGGATTTCTGATGTACTCGGGGTGGTATTCAGGATCGTTTATTCTTGAATAATCAACCAGACACAGTATATATTTTTCTGCCTTGATTTTGGCAACATCAACCTCATTCTCTGACCAGAAAAAATGCGGTGAGCCTACATAACATTTCACCTCGATGAACCGGTCATAGTGTTCCGCACCGTTGTCCTCAAAAGAAACTATATCGTATCCTGCTGCAACATCAAAGTCAGAGATCCTTTTAATTCTCCGGGCCATTTCGGGAAGACGTGAACGCTCAAGATTCAATACATACTCTTCGGCCTCAAGCCCTCGTTTACTTTGATCTTCTTGCTGTTTCAGCAATTCTTCAAGAGTAAATTTCTTCCTGCGGTTACGAAGCTGCTCTGTCCAATCTGATTCATAATCCCCGGCAACGCATATTTCTCCATTCTCCTCTTTGGCGAGCGCACCCGCCATTGTAAGAAAATTTCGTATGGCTGCATAGGCCAGAGGAAATGCGGAGCGTTTAATTGTTAGGTGACCCTTTTCTGCATCAAAACCAGTAGCATTCTTATCAAAAATACCGTCTTCCACAAGCCTGTTTATGCTTTTGGCGGCCAACTGTGAAATAATAGCATCGTTGGATTCCACTGCAAGCGCATTAAGCTCGGCAGAAGGCTTTACGGTATCTGAGGTCGTTTCTACCAACCTCAGATACTCAAAAAACGCCACTGCACCCGGGCAATTAACAGTTATGTTGTTCTCAAGCGCGCACCTGTTTCTAATCTCGCCTCGGCTGATTTTTTCTTTGCCTGCCATAATCGAGACAAGGAACAGAACTCCATCAATATTTCCGATGGAGTTACATCTTTTTAGTTCTGTTAACATACTCTGCTATCAAAGCCTTGATATCATCGTCTCCGGTTTCCAACCCGGCGTTTTCAAACAACGGGATAGGCATACTTTCAATAATGTCTCGAAGCCTTGTCTCCTTCTCGATTAATCTACTATGAATCACTTCGTCGATGGATTCTTCCGACAACAGGTAATAGTAATTGGTTACTGTCCCCGGCTTCAACCCATATCTATGGATACGATCCTTGGACTGTATGAAATGAGCAGCATTAAAGCTTCGTTCCATATAAATCGCGTTGTGACACGCTTTATGCAGAGAAATTGATTCTGAAACCGCAAATGGATTCGCAATAATCACCTTGAAAGAGGAATCAGGTTTATGGAATTCAGCTATGATTTTCTCCCTGGTTTCAACTTCGTCCTCGTCTTCGTCACCGGCAGCTACGGGAGTAGCGCCATAAAGCGTTTTACACGGAATGCCGCAGGATATTAGGTACTTCTCAAAATCGAGAATGTTTTTGATGTAGATTGCCCATACAACAACCTTACCGCCGTCAGCAATAATTGTCTCGATCAGCTCCCGGGCCTTGACAAATTTAGCCGGCGTTTCGAGCTTTGCATATTGCATAACATCGGCAATCAAAGAAGCATCTTCAGACACAGCGGCAGAATCAAAACCTTCTGCTGACGCGAAACTCTTCAATGGGACACTAAGGAGATTAGGGTTGGTTGCTGCTTGCATCATTCGCAGCAAGCGTGCTTTTACCAAGTCCTGCCTGAACCAGCTATCCCTACTTGAAACTATATCGCTCATATACTTTTTTTCGATCACATCATATATTCTGCGTTGAGCTTCTCCCATAGGAACCATTATGGGTTCATGTTCTGTCGCCTGGGGGATGCCAAGGTCACTCTTTTTTACCCTAATGAAGAACGGTTCGATTGCCTTTAGCAATGTATCCACACGAGGGTCGGCATCCGCCTTACTCATGTCCTTCAACTGATAGACCTCAAAGGGAATAATCTTCTTTGTCGGCCAGATAAACTTATACAAATTATATAAGTCCTCGTAACCATTCGGTGCCGGCGTTCCTGTTAAGATGACCCTCGATGAGCAGTACGCCGCGATTTCCAATACTCCTGCCGCCGTTACGCCGCCATTTGTATTCTTTATCTTGTGCGCTTCATCCAATACGACCATCACTTTGTTATTTCTCAAAAAGTAAATGAGTTCCTCTTTTAGAGAAGGTACAGACGCATATGAAAGCAATGTAATCCTTGCAGGATTCATCGAATACAGATACTGCTTTTTCTCATCGATAGGCAGTTTGCCATTTAACCTCTTTGTTGATGGCTTTTCTCCGAAGCACTCCTCATATTCGAGTTCCCAAGGACCGAAGGCACTTAAGGGAGAGATAATGAGCAGTTTGTCTACATATTTCTTATCCTCTTGGGGCAAATGCGAGAGGTATGCAAACGCTCCATAGACCACACTTGTTTTTCCTGCACCAGGCACAGAAAAGTTGCAAGCATTCTGTGAAAAAGCCAGATGATATGCGGAGAGCAGCTGAAGTTCGTATAGACTTCGATTCGGAAGATTTTTACTAACAGAATCCACGAACTGCTCGAAATCATTTTTGTCACACTGATTATCCCTAATAAGGCGCGCCTTTTCCGCAAACTCTCCGAATTTTTCTTCTTCAAGAGCGTAATTTGTAACAGCCTCAGAGACTCTGCCAGAGAAGATAAGTTCTGCTCCTATATACTCACAGAGCTTTTTTATCCGATCGATACTCTTATTGATCTCATCCTCTGCCTGGACAACGATACTATCATCGGTTCGGATGAAATCTGCCGTGTCTTTAAGGTATCGAGCTGCACGTCTGTTGCTGAATATAGAGTCAATATCCCCAGTGATAATCAGAGAACTGCCGTTTTCATTTGATTCAAGACACAGTTTCTTCATTCACTCAACTTCCTTTATAAACCGAGAATACCCTTAAATTTAGAGACAAATTCGTCCAATGATTCAACACACCCACGGACATTGATGTCGCTCAAGAAACTGGGCTGGCTCACATCTACAACTTCAAGAGCTTGGCAAGCCTTCATCAACTGCTGAAGCGGCTTGGCTGCATTTGCATGGTTATTTAATACGTCCATGCTCTGAAGGTAGTTATCATCAAACGGTTCTTCGACTTTCTGTTTCCACTGCTGATCTCTTGCCTTTAAGGCGCGACTGAGATCCGGCGGGTTTTTGGCCATGATATCCTCTACAGACTCTTCCTGCACGGAATCCGTAGTTGCAAAATGCTGATCCCTGAACGGCACCCATACTTCTTGCTTCGAGAAGAAACTCGGCGCAGGCTTCTTTGCGGAAGGAACGGAAATGATATCACGGAATAGCGTCTGTTCAAAATTAGCTCTGATATAGTCGAAGGCGATCAGTTTCAAATCGGCAACATCAGCTTCCGGATCGTATGCCCACATAGATGCAACGCCTGCTTTATACTTTTTGAGCGCGGAGTCCAGCTTTAGGAAAGAGTCCTCACTCTTATCCAACTGCGTGTACATACCAGAATATCCGTACTCATCCAAGTACTCATCCATCAAGCGAAGAGCCGACAGCATCGTCCTAACCTCACCGGGTTTGCAGTCCATCATACCTGCAATATCATCGTCAGTGAAACCGGCATCTTTGAGATCCTTGCATTTAAGATACTTCTCGATGGGGTTATAGTCGACTTTCGCATCCTCACCCATCTGGTAAGTTGTTTCCAGAGCAAGGATCTCTTTTTTGTCAGCGCCTTCAGGGAGAATAATAGCGATGAAGTACTGGCAATGTCCTTTTTCATTAAACGGGATGCTTTCATCCGCCATGATATTGTTAAGCAAACTTGCACGACGGTTTCCGTCGATAATCATACCGTCCGCTGTTACAATACCATGCCTTTGCTGATGTTCTTTAAGAAGGCGTTCCTTGGTTTTCTTATTGGCTTCCGGCTTAGAATCCCAAAGGAACTTTTCAATGATACGCTTGTCGTCAGGATCTTCCGGGTTCAACTGATGATTCTGACGCTCGTAAGACTTTACAACACTTCCGATTCTTCCGTTGTAAGGGTTGTAGACCAGATACTCAAGCGGAATCTCGTAAGCATCAAGGGTAATGATGCTGCCATGATAAGTAATAGGAATGCCTGTCCGACAAGCCTTCTCGGGATGATCGGTAAATTCCTTCAGTTTCGCTTTTCTTTCAGTTGCGTTCATATTTCAACCCTCCACGGTTTATAATTCGTCAATGTGTGCGTCGATGATATCCTCGAGAAGTCCCATGTTCTGGAAATTTAAAACATAGTCAGAGCATCTGTGGATTTCTCTAAGATCAGCCTGTCTGCCAATCCATCCGGCGCCATCAAGGAAATTAATGTATATGATGTTCTTTCCGGCAGCTCTTTCAGCCTTAATAACGGCTTCGGTCTTTCTCGCAGCTTCTTTTTTGCTGCCCTGGCTACTTGATGTGGTCACGCTATAGGAAACATCGAGAATGAGTTTAGGCTTGGTAGGTGACTCCAAAACGAAACTAACAGCTCGATCAAGTTTCGGAATGCGAACATTTTTATGATACTCAAGACCGTGCTTTGCACACACCCTCTTCAATTCTTTTTCGATATCAGCTAAAATTGCGTCGCCGATCATATTGCTGTAGGTGCCTTCCAGACCGCGCTTTACAAGCTGACGAACGCTATCCTCGTCTTGAATTTTTGAGAGGGTAGAAGCATCCATCGCCATATTTTCAAGGTAGAACGCCGGAATGCATACCTGCATTTTAGGGTCGTTTTTCCCATCCCACAAAAGGTTCAGAATGCTTTCCATCATAGCAGGGCTCTCGAGCATGGCGGATCGGATTTTACTTAACCCCCACTCGGTTCCAAAAACAAAGCCGCGATCCTTCCGGATCATTGAGACCATCCGCTTAAAGCGTTCCTCCGATATCTCGGCTACTGACGTTAATCGATCGAGAGCGTCCTTATGGTCGATGATGTATTGCTTAAGAGTCTCCTTACTGGAAATCGTTTTCAAACCGGTGAGGATCTCGGCAGTATGTTGCTCTATTGTCTTTTTAATCGTCTCCTCGCACTGAGGGTTGATGTAGAACATCGTCGCTGAATTGAATAGCTCGTCGTATGTGAGCTTTTTTGCCGTTACAGATGCCATTAGCAAACCTCCATTCGTCGTAGTGATTTTAATTCTATCACACTTTTCAGAAAAAGGCAATAGAGAAATTACACTTTTTTGCGAATTTTTTTGACGCCCTTATTTTTATATCTCCAAACACGGTTCGCAATTATATACGCACTTACGCTTTATAGCGGATTTTTTCGATCAGGCAGTCTTTAAATATAATTGAGAGGAAAACGTAGCTGCTCCTGGCAGCCATGCTATCTAACCTGTAGCCTCGCCACGTAAATATCTAACCCGTAGCCTCGCGTTTCGGTATTTTCTGTGTGCAGGATAGATAGTGAAAAAGTTTGAAAGGGATTCCGGGCTGCCGCCGTTTTTGGGTGGCAAACCTCGGAATCCCTTTATTTCAGTACATTTTAACCCTTTCCGGCATCGTTTCTTGTCATTAATACTACTGTCTCCACATGATGTGTCATCGGAAACATATCCACGGGCTGAACCGACATCGGGGAATAGCCTGCGGCGGCGAGTATTTTGCAATCGCGGGCAAGCGTTGCGGGGTTGCAGGAGACATATGCGATGCGTTCGGCTCCGCTGTTTACAATTGCATCAAGAGCGGGCTTTTCCGCTCCGCGGCGCGGCGGATCGAGCAAAATTGCCGAGAAGCGTTTGCCTTCCGCAACGAGGCGGGGCAGGGCGGTTTCGGCATTTTCGCAGATGAATTCCGCGTTTTTGATGTTGTTGAGTTTTGCATTCCTCCGGGCATCCTTAACGGCGGGCGGAACCGCTTCAATGCCCAGAACGGAGCGGGCGCGTTGAGCCAAAAGCAAGGAAATCGTGCCTATCCCGCAAAAAACATCCGCAACATCATCGTTTGCAGTCAGGTTCAATGCATTTGCGGCGGCAAGGTACAGCTTTTGCGTCTGTTCGGGGTTCACCTGCAAAAAGCTGTGCGCACCGACGTTGAATTTCAATCCGCAAACCGTTTCGGCAAGTTCCGCGCTGCCGAACAGCAGTTCGGTTTTGCTTCCGATACCGGGATCACGCGGGTTGCGGTTGATTCCGTGGATACAGGATGCAAGCGACGGCAGACCGCGTTTCAGCATTGAAACAAGCTCGTCCGAATGCGGAAGCGCGCCTGTTGTTACTATCGCAGCCATCGTTCCGCCCTCGGTTCTGCGCACCATAAGCTGCCTCAAAGTCCCGCTTTTTTGTTTTTCATCGAAGGCGCGGATGTCGAACAAATTCGCCCATTCGGCAACAATTCTTTTCGCCGTCATTGCCTCTTCGTTCTGAATCATGCATGTTTCAACGGGCACGAGTTTATGGCTTTTTTGTTCGTAATAGCCCGAAAGAACCTGCCGAAGTTTTTTCTTATTTGTCTTTTCGGCATTTGCAAACTGAAAAACGGCCTTGTTTCTGTAATGTTCGGGCTTGTCCGCGCCGATGCACGGAAGAATTTCAATCCCGCGAAAGCCTCCTATACGCTCCATTGCGCTGCGCACGGTTTCGCGCTTCATGCGGAGCTGCTCCGCATAGCTCATGTGAAGAATATCACAGCCCCCGCATTCGGCATAATGCGGGCAGGGCGGAATTACCCTTTCTGCCGACGGCCGAAGGATTTTTTGAAGTTTCGCTTCCGCAAACGAGGGTGCGGCTTTTTTTATTTCCGCTTCAACGGTTTCTCCGCAAATTGCGCCCGGCACGAATACAGCCATGCCGTTATGCCTTGCAATCCCCTGTCCCTCCGAACCGTACGCCGTGATTTCAAGCGTCACCGTCGAACCTGCCGACAGCTCCGAACGGTTATCCTCGGCGGTTATGCCGGCATTCATTCGTTTTCTGTTTAAATCCATGAATTTTTCCGTTTGCTTCCTTTTCCGTTCACTGAGCCGCACTCAGAATTTTGCCATAACCGAATTCAGGTCATAAAGTTTATCATCAAAGCAATCCCGCGTTGAAACTGCTTCCGCAAGCGGAACGCTGATAATGCGGTTTTCCCTTATGCCCACGGCGTATCCGAAGTTCTCTCGCAAATCGTTATTTTCCGCCGCTCTGCTTCCCGCACGGTCCGTTCCGCGCATATTCGCCTCGTCCGCAAGCAGTTCAACCGCACGCTGCCCCATTTTAGCGGCAAGCACTCTGTCGAACGCGGACGGGTTGCCGCCGCGCTGGATATAGCCAAGCACCGTCGCCTTTATCTCAACATCGGTGTATTTTCGGACATATTCGCAGAAATCCTCCGCTTTGCCCGCGCCTTCGGCGATCATAACAATGCTTGTGAGCTGTCCGCGGAGTTTGTTTGCAGCAAGCCGGTTCGCCGCATCCGCCCATGAAAGAGGACGTTCCGGAACGAGAATTATGTCTGCCGCGCCTGCAACACCCGCCCAAAGTGCAATATCTCCGCATCTTCTTCCCATGACCTCGATAACGCCGACCCTGTCATGCGCACGCATCGTGTCGCGAATTTTATAAATCTCGTTCATAACATTGTTCACGGCTGTATCGAACCCAATGGTAAAATCCGTATACCCCATATCGTTATCGATCGTTCCCGGAATGCCGATGACGGGAATGCCGCGCTTGCTGAGAGCATCCGCACCTTTAAAGCTGCCGTCGCCGCCGATGACGATAAGCCCTTCAATTTCGTATGCACGCAAAACGGAAATTGCCTTTTCGATTCCGCCCTCCGTTTTAAACTCCTCGCTCCGCGCCGTGCGAAGTATCGTTCCTCCCTTGTGCATTTTGCTTTCAACGTCGGCATGGGCAAGGTATCCGACTCTGCCTTCAATAAGGCCTTTGTAGCCGTGGTAAATGCCCATTACCTGCAAATCGATATCCACTCCGGTTTTGAAAACGGCGCGTATCGCCGCATTCATGCCCGGAGTGTCGCCTCCGCTTGTTAAAACTCCGATTCGTTTCATCTTTTGCCCCTTAATTGCTTATTTCGCCTTAATCTCAATATTATTTTTTGCGGACAATTTTTACATTCTCTTCCCCAAGCATACGCTTCAGTTCAAACAGCAGCTCCTCCGCACAGTTCACGCAGCAGTGGCGCGGCGCAAGCAAAACCTTTCCCGTTGCCGCATCGCGAAACAAAACCTCCGTGTTTCCGGGAAATCTGTGCAGCAGTTCAACAGCCGCATTCCGAAGATGCAGCGCGTCGGAAAGAAAATTCAGCGCAAGCCGCTTTTCCCCCGCGTTTTTTGAACCCTTTTGCAGCGGAACAATTTCGTCAATCAATATTGAATTGTCCCTGTCCTCCCGCATGGAGAACCTGCCGCGGACCGCAACGCATTTATCGTTTGCGATAAGGGAAGCATACTTTTGGTAAATGCTCGGGAACGCCGCAATCTCAATGCTTCCGCTCATATCCTCCAGCACCGCATACGCCATCAACCCTGCGCCGGATTTGACCGCACGGGTTCTCAGGGAACCGATGATTCCTCCCGCCGTCACGGTTTGGTTATCATGTATTGCACCCGAACCGTCCGCCTCCGCAAGCTCGATGCAGGGCGTTAATGCAGAAAGCGCAGCCTCGTATTCCATGAGCGGATGCCCGCTGACATATACGCCGAGAACCTCCTTTTCGGCACGGAGCAGAATATCAAGCTCAAACTCCGTTTTCATATCGGCCTTATCCGCTTCGGAAACCGTGTTCATCATGCTTCCGCCGTCATCCCCGCCGAAATCAAAAAGCGAAAGCTGTCCCGTTTCAAGTCTTTTTCTTTCGGCGGCGGCCGCAGTGAACTCCTGTTCAAAATGAGCCGTCAGATATTTTCTCGAAACGCCGAAACAATCAAAACAGCCAGCCTTTATAAGCCCCTCCAGCAGGCGTTTGTTCAGCCCGTCGGAAGTTCTTCGGAGGAAATTCGAAAAATCCGAAAACGCTCCGCCGCGGCTCCGCTCCTCCAGCACATCGTTCATCGCTCCCTCTCCGACGTTGCGTATCGCGGCAAGGCCGAATCTTACAGCACCGTTTTCAACCGAAAAACGTGCCTCGCTGCGGTTTATATCCGGCGGAAGAATCTTTATTCCGTGCTTGCGGCAATAGTAAATATAGAACGAGACTCTGTCCGCCGCAGTAAGATAGCTGTTGATGAGTGCAGTCATGAACTCCGCAGGGTACAGGCATTTGAGCAGCGCAGTTCGATAAGCAACCACCGCATAACACGCCGCATGAGCCTTGTTGAATGCATATGATGCAAAATCCATCATTTCATCAAAAATCTTCTCCGCCGCTTCCTTCGAAACGCCGCGCCGCAGTGCACCGTCAATTTTCACAACGCCGTCTTCCTCAACGCCGTAGATAAAGTTTTTGCGCTCCTGCGCCATAACATCGTGCTTTTTCTTGCTCATTGCGCGGCGGATAAGGTCACTCCTGCCGAGCGAATACCCCGCAAGGTCGCGGACAATCTGCATTACCTGCTCCTGATAGACCATGCAGCCGTAGGTTGCGTTCAAAATCGGCCGCAAAAGCTCCGTTTCGTATTTCACCGCTCCGGGATTCTGTTTGCACTCAATGTAGCGCGGAATCTGATCCATAGGGCCCGGGCGATAGAGCGAAATGCCGGCGATAATGTCCTCAAGGCTTGTGGGCTTCATCTGCATCATGAAATGCGTCATTCCGCCCGACTCAAGCTGAAAAACTCCGACGGTGTCGCCCGAACTTATAAGGTCATATACGCATTTGTCGTCGTAATTGCAGTTGTCAAAGTCCGGAGGCGTTCCCCCGGACCGCTTTATGTATTCGCAGCAATAACGAATCACGGTCAGCGTCCGAAGCCCGAGAAAATCCATCTTCAGCATTCCGAGCTCTTCAAGCTCCGTCATTGTGAACTGCGTCGTGACAGCCTCATCATTGCGCTGAAGCGGAACAAGCTCCATCGTCGGAAGGGATGAAATAACAACACCCGCCGCATGAGTTGAAGTGTTTCTGGGAAGTCCCTCAACCTTCATTGCAAGCATCATGAGCCGCTTCACGCTGTCATCTGTTTCGCAAAGGTTCTTAAGCTCCGGAACAAGCTCCGCTGCGCGTGAAAGGGTGATATCCTTTTCCTGCGGGATGAGTTTTGCAATTCTGTCCACATCCTGGTAGGGAATGCGAAGCACCCTGCCGACGTCGCGAACGGCACCGCGTGCCGCCATCGTGCCGAAAGTCACTATCTGCGCAACATGATCGCTGCCGTATTTGTTTTTTACGTATTCAATGACTTCCTGACGCCGTTCGTAACAAAAGTCCACGTCAAAATCCGGCATACTGACGCGTTCGGGGTTCAGGAAACGTTCAAAAATCAGGTTGTAGCGAATCGGGTCTATGTCCGTGATGCCCATTGCATATGCTGCAATGCTTGCCGCGCCGCTGCCGCGTCCGGGTCCCACGGGTATGCCGTGCGTTTTTGCAAAGTGAATAAAATCCCACACGATAAGGTAATAATCCACAAACCCCATCGAGATTATAACGTTCAGTTCGTATTCAAGCCTTTCGAGATGTTCCTTTGTCGGCTCACCGTAGCGGCGGCGCAGTCCGTCGGTGCAAAGCCGGCGCAGATACTGTTCGTTCGTCATGCCGTCCGGCGCGGTGAAACCGGGCAGGTGCCGCTTGCCGAATTCGATCGTCAGGCTGCATTTTTGTGCCGCCTCGGCAGTGTTTCGAACCGCCTCCTCATAGCCGCTCATGCGGCGAAGCATCTCCTCTTCCGATTTGAGATAGAATTCATCCGCCTGCATCCGCATTCGGTTGGTTTCGTCCACAAAATGCCCCGTTTGAATGCAGAGCAGAACATCCTGCGCCTCCGCATCCTCTTTTCGAACATAGTGAATATCGTTTGTTGCAACAGTCTTTATGCCGAGTTCCTTTGCAAGCGCATCCAAACGCGGAAGAACTATAAGCTGCTCCGGGATCCCGTGATTTTGCAGTTCAATGTAAAAATCATCGCCGAACATACCCTGAAGGCGTTTTGCAAGGCGGCGCGCTTCATCGTATCTGTTCATCAGCAGAAGCTGCGGAATATCGCCCGCAAGACATGCCGAAAGGCATACAAGCCCCTCACAATGCTTTTCCAGCAAATTATAGTCAATGCGCGGCCGATAATAAAAACCGTCCACAAACGCAATTGAGGACAGTTTGATAAGGTTTTTGTACCCCGTTTCGTTTTTGCATAAAAGCACAAGGTGGCCGTTTTCTCTCGTGCCCTGTTTTTCGTAAATTGAATTCGGCGCAACATAGGTTTCCATGCCGATAATGGGCTTTATCCCCTGTTTCATGCACTCTTTATAAAACGCTATCGCGCCGTACATATTGCCGTGATCCGTTATCGCAAGCGAATCCATGCCCAATTCCTTTGCACGCGAAACAAGCTCGCGTATCCGCGCCGCGCCGTCCAGCAGGCTGTATTCGGTGTGAACATGAAGATGCGTAAAACCCATTCTTTCCTCCTTTGTGCCGATGAACCTTTTCCCCGTGCCGCACTGTTTGCGGAAAACGCGGAAACCGCCCCCACTGAATCAGTCCGGCATTTCCGTCCGTATGTCTTCCGCCATTTCGCACAGTTTTCTGAGGCGATAATTTGCGGCGGATCTTCCGATGCCTATTTCCTCCGCAAGTTCGGACAGCGGCATTTCAAAATTGTTGAGCCTCGCTTCCGCGACAATGCGAAGCGGCGGCGGAAGATTCTCCGCGCCGACAACGCTCAGAACAAGGCGAATATCCTCCGCCTGCTTCATTGCCGTGCGCGTTGCCTTCTCAATGTTTGCATTTATGCAGTTCACGCCCCTGTTCACAGTGTTGTTGAGTTGGCGCACGATTCGCTGTTCGTTAAGCACCATCACTGCATCCGATGCCCCGGCAAGTGCAAGAAAATCCGACAGTGTCTCCGATTCTTTGATGTACAGCACAATGCTGCCCTTGCGTTCGGTGCACTTGATACGAATTCCGAAATCGGAAATCATCCGTTTTGAAAACATTGCAAGCTCGGCATTTTTGAACACAAGCTCACAGTGATATGCTTTTTTTGGTTCCGACACCGAACCGCAGGCAAGGAACAGCCCGCGAATAAATGCGCGCCGCTGCATCTCTGTTTCGGTAACACTCTTCGGAACATGCGGCTCATAACTCTTTTCGCCCTCCGCATCAAAGCTCACAAGCCCGGTCGCCGTCAAAAAATCATCAATACCGTTCCCGTGGAGCAGGAGTTCGCAGTATTCCGCATTCAATCGCTCGTGCTTAACGCGGTTCAATTGGCTTTCAAGCCCGAAATACTGTGCCGCCAGCTTGGAAACAAGGCTCAGCGCCGCTTCGCTTTCAAGCACATAGTGAACGCCCCAGCACCGCTTCGCAGGCATCAGTTTCAGCGCACCGATGCTCAGAGTGAATGCGCTTAAAAGCGCATGCGCATCGGCCTCACGCTTTATTTTCTGCTCCGAAATCTCTTTTTTTACTCCGGCAGAGAACGACGGGCATTCGTGTTCGCTCTGTTCCGCCGTTTTTTTTGCATTTTCGGTTTTAAAACCGCTGCCGTCGATTTTGCTGTTGTGTTTTTTTTCGTTCATTTCAAATGTGCACGTTCGTGCCGCCCTTTGCGCTGCGCTTTTTTATTCGCCGCCGCAATATTTATCTCAATACTGTTCTATTTCGGTTCAAACCGCGTCCTTATGTCATCCGCTTCGGAAACAAGATCCCGATGCTCCAGCAGAACGGAGCATTTGTCTTTCATTCTGTCGTGAAGTGCTTCCGCCATCGCAACGGAACGATGCCTACCGCCCGTGCATCCGAACGCAACCATAAGCCGCCGCTTGCCCTGCTTTATAAACTCCGGAATCACAAGATCCAGCATGTTTTCTATCATATTCAGCTGCCTGCGAACATTTGCATCGGAAAAAATAAATCGGCGAACCTCTTCATCCCTGCCGGATTTGCAGCGCAGCTCTTCAATGTAGAACGGGTTTGCGGTGTAGCGCATATCGAAGATAAAATCCGCATTTTTCGGAATTCCGCGTTTGAAGCCGAAACTTGAAATTATCAGTCTGAGCGGAATATTCTTTCCCCGCATTAAAATATCCTCAACCGTTTTTCGAAGCTCGTTCAGCCGCATGTTCGTCGTGTCAACGATATAATTCGCCTTCTCCTTCAACGGGATTAGAATTTCGCGTTCGGTTTGAATGCCTATGCCGACATCGTCATTCATCGGGTGGCGGCGGCGCGTTTCGCTGTATCGGCGCACAAGCACGCTGTCCTCGCACTCAAGGAACATTATTTCGTACGGACATTCAAGCCGGCGCAGTTCATCATAAGTGTTGAGCGGATTGTAGCCGAACACCGATTCGCGGCTGTCGATAACAAGCGCGACGCGTTCGATGTTGTTTTCGCTGCTGCTGCAAAGCTCAATGTATTGTTTTGCAAGCTGACAGGGCATATTATCTGCGCATACAAAGCCCATATCCTCAAGAATGCCGAGAACTTGAGATTTTCCCGCACCCGAAAGCCCTGTGACGATTAAAATATACATTCTGTTTTCCTCAGTTTTATCCCGATGTATGTTTTCCGTTTTTGTTTATATTGTTGTACTCGAATTTTATTTAATAATTTTGATCTCCGGCTCAAGCAGAACACCGAATTCTTTATATACGCGTTCGCGCACAAGGTCAATCAGGTTAAGCACATCCGCGCACGTTGCTCCGCCGTAATTGACGATGAACCCCGCATGCTTCGGGCTGACTTCCGCACCGCCGATTCTTGTGCCTTTGAGCCCCGCCTGTTCTATCAACGCACCTGCGAAATGCCCCTCGGGCCGTTTAAAAGTGCTTCCTGCGGAAGGATACTCAAGCGGCTGCTTTTCTTTGCGGCGCACATTGAATTCCTCCATTCTGCGCCGAGCTTCCCCGTCGGCATCAACAGCAAGTTCAAACTCCGCTCCCGCAACAACGGCATTAGGAAAGGCGTAAACAGAGCTTCTGTATCCAAGATCGCCCGCATGAACGATTTTTTTTGCAATGCGTCCGCATTCAACAACGGTGACGCTTTTCAGCACCTGTTTTATCTCCCCGCCGTATGCACCTGCATTCATTGCAACCGCACCGCCGACCGTGCCCGGGATACCCGCTGCCCATTCAAGCCCCGCAAGTCCCTCGGCGACGGCCGCCTTTGCAGCCGTGCAGAGCAGTGCACCCGCTCCGCATTTCAGCCTTGTTCCGTCAAACCCGACGCCCGCCATGCGCGCACCGATTCGGATGAACAGAGCCTCAACGCCGCTGTCGGAAACGAGAAGATTGCTGCCGTTGCCGATAATATACACAGGGTAATCGCAGCTCCGCGCCGCAGAAAGCATTGCGCAAAGCTCGTCCGCATCCTTCGGCTCCGCAAAAAAAGTTACGGGACCTCCGATGCGGAAAGTTGTGAATTCCCGCGCCCGAACATTCCGCCTGAACGGCAGATTTCCGAGAGCCCTTGCAAGCATATCGTTTTTTTCCATTAAAAACCCCGTTTCCTCTCCTCCTGTTTCGGGGATCGCGTTCAAATGCTTCCCGTTCCGGAATGCATGCCGCGGCACAAATCCCCATATTGTATTTTACAGCAAAAACAGGCGTTTGTAAAGGTTTTTCGTCCTCATCTTTTTTTGAAAACGGCTTAAACGGGCGGGCGTTTGTCAAAAAGCGGCTCTCCGCGCCGCTGCACCGGTAAAAGCGTTCGGGAGGTTAAGGATGCTCTCGCTCAAAAGCCCGTATGCTTCCGTCAAAAACGACTGTTCAAACTTTTTCTCCGCCGCAGGGTTCATCGGCATAAGTCCCAATGTGCAAAGCTCGCTCTGCCGCGCAGCGGAAAGCATATCTGCAATAAATTCCGAAATGCAGCCCATTTTTTCGCGCTCCGTTTTCGCCGAAATGCCCACAAACTGCACCTCGTCCGTTTCATTGCAAAAGGGCATCACCTCGAAATATTTTGCCTTGTTTGCGGCAGCAAGTCTTTCCATATCTCCCGCCGCGCGCGCATCACCGATGCAGAAATCCCCCTTGCCCTTTTTAAATTCATCAACGCTGCTCCGTTCAAACTTCCCTGCCTCGGTTCCGAATCCGTCGTTTGAACAAGAATCGGCATCGGCTTTGCTTTCGCCGTTCTCCGCAATAGGTTTCAGTATTTCGGTCATTTCCGCCGCAGTAACCCTTTCCGGATAAAACAGCGCAAGTTTGCAGCCGGCCGCAAACGGAAGTGCGCGCAGCGTCCGCCCGTCCATGCCGCAGTCAAAGCCCGCCGGCAGCTCCCCGGCTCCGTATCCGTCACCGAAATCCACAGCCGTGCCGTCGATACCGAAAATCTCGGTTCCGTTCATGATTCGAAGCTCCCTGCCGTTCAAAAAACCGGCAGGAAAGCTTATCACGTCCGGAAATTCTCCGTTTTGAAGCTTCGCTTCCGCTTCCGTTTCCGAAATCGATTCAACCTCAAAATAAACACCGAAATGCCGTCGTTCCGCTCTGTCCGCAATTTTTTTGAGCCATGCTCCCACACTGCCCATATACGGCTTGAATCTGACAACATGCCAAACGTTTATAACGCCCGAAAATTCCTCCTCCTCCGGTTCGAGCCATTCGCGATATTGATCCCGTTCAAGCATCTTTTCCGCACATTTCGGCAGATAGATCATAAACAGCAGCACGGCCGCCAGCAGCACAGCCGCAATCGTTTTTTGAAATCCGTTCATGCCGCAGTTTATGCGCCTTTTGCCGCCTGCATTCCGCAGAAATCAAAAACCGCGAGTGTGCGTCATGCGCATTCACGGCAGTATACAACAGTTACTATTTGCTTTTTATATTCGCAATGCGTTCTCTCCGCTCGCATATCACTCGAAAAAGCCGTTAAACTCCGGAGTGAATTCCGCGCTTGCGGATGAAAGGCTTTGCGTGTAGATGTTTTCGAATCCGAGGGAAAGTGCATAATCAACGGCCCTTTTGTATTCGCGCTTCAGGAGCCTTCTGTTAAGCGGGGGCTGAAGCTCAAACATCGGTGTATACTGGCTCATCAGTGAAATATGTGTTTCGAGAGGAAGATTCTCCCTGATAAAATCCAGCACTCCGCGCGCTTCATCCACCGAACCGGGCAGAACAAGATGGCGAACGATCATTCCGCGCTTTGCAATTCCGTTCTTATCAATCTGCAAAACCCCGCACTGACGCTGCATTTCCCGCACGGCGGCAGCGGCAGCGGAAAAGTAATCCTCTCTTCGGCTGTATTTTTTTGCGGCGGCGGAGCTTACGTATTTCAAATCCGGAAGATAGATGTCAACAAGCCCCTCCATAAGGCGCAGAGCTTCAACCTTTTCGTAAGCATTCGTGTTGTAAACTATCGGAATGCGCAATCCCCGCATCCGTGCAAGCGGAACGGCTTTTGCAATCATGCGCACATGCGGTGCGGGAGTAACCAAATTGATATTGTTCGAACCGAGTTCCTGCAGGCGCAGCATTATGTCCGCAAGCTCCCCCGCATCCTTCACAACGCCCTTTGCAGATTGGCTGATGTCCATATTCTGGCAAAAAACGCATCCCATATTGCAGCCCGAAAAGAAGATCGCGCCGCTGCCTTCCGCGCCGGAAATCGGCGGTTCCTCGCAGTAATGCCGCGCCGCTCTTGCAATGAGCGCAGTTTCGTACGGGTTCCTGTTTCCGAGGCTTTCCGCTGCAAATCCGCCCACACCGCATACGCCCGCATGTTCCGCACGGTTAACCCCGCACTCAAGCGGGCAAAGCCTGCATGATTTTCCGCCGTTTGCAAAAAGTCCGCAGGATTCAATGCCCTCTGTCTGCATTTTTGTTTCTTCCGATGAAATATCCGAAATAATCATTTCATTCCGTTCCGACCCCTCCGTCTCAGGCCGTCGGTTCTCCGTCCTCATTTTTATTCTCCGCCTTCTGCAAGGCGCGGTGTTTTTTCGGCGTGCTGCATTTTTCGGCCGTGAAACGAAACGCAATGATTCCGTTCTCATACTCGATATCGATTTTTTCGCCCAAAAGGTTAAGCACCTCTGAAACTATCGCAAGGCCGAGTCCGGTGCCGTCACCCGTGTGCGCATGATCCGCTTTGTAGAATCGTTCAAACAGATGTTCAAGGTCGGCAGGATCAACTTCCGCGGGATTGCTGACAACAAACTCATAGCGATTCTTTTCCGCATTTTCAAACAGGTTCACGCTGACAGTGCAGCCGTCCGTTCCGTGTTTTATCGCATTGTCAACCAATGCTACGAGCACCTGCTCAATGCGGTCGGCATTTGTGTATGCATAGTATTCGCCCTCGGGAGCTTCAAGCCGCACGCTTTTGCCGCGCTGTGCCGCCGCATCGTTCATCCTGTCCGCAACATCGTATGCAATTTCATAAAGTTCAACCCGTCCCTTTGAGAACGCAACGCCGCCGCTCTGAAGCCTTGAAAGTTCAAGCAGGTCGTTGATAAGGTTTGAAAGGCGTATCGATTCGCGCAGGATATAGCCGTAGTAACGTTTTCTGTCTTTTTCATCCTGCACCATTCCGTCGTTAAGCGCATCCGCAAGGCTTCGAATGGATGCAAGCGGCGTGCGCAGCTCATGGCTGACGTTTGCAACATAGTCCTTTCGCGTCTGTTCAAGTCTCTCGCTTTCGGTAACGTCCGTTATCAGCACAACCGCACCGAAAAGCGAACCGTTCTCCTCGTGAATCGGGGTTGCCGCAATGCGGAGCATCCTTTCGCCGATCGTGAAATCACAGCTGCGCACTTCGTCCGTATCAAGAGCTTCTATCGCCACGGCAGCAATTTTCGGATAACCGGCCGCCGCTGCGGGGTGGGTATTTTCCTTCCCGCCCAAAAGCTGCACGGAAGCGGAGTTGTAATGCGTGACAACGCCCGTTTTATCCACGGAAATAATGCCCTCGCCGATGCCGTCAAGCACGGTGCGCAGCCTGTTGCGCTCAACAACAAGGCTGTCAATATTGTTTTGAAGAGCTTCCGCAAGAATATTGAACGATTGCGCAAGGTGACGCGATTCGTTGCTTCCCTCTTCCTTGGCGCGAACGGTCAAGTCTCCCCCTGCCATTTGCAGCGCAACGTTTGAAACGTGCCGAATGGGCTTTGTTACCTTGCTGAATATGATAACTATCGGAATAAGCATCAAAAGTGCAATGCCGAGCATTGCAAGGCCGAGTTCCACCGCAAGCTTTGCAAGCGTGCTTTCAGCCTGTTTTGAACCGACAACAAGTATCACGGAACCGATTATATCACCCGAATCGGAATACACCGGCGTGCCGACAACAATTCCTATATCGGTTGACGGAAGAGCAATTTCTTCCCCCTGAATGACCGTTTGGAAGCAGCGGCGGACGGTTTCAACGCTTTGGTCGTACTCATCCTGTTCTGCCGTTGTAACAACCGCACCGTTAGGTTCGATTATGTAAATTGTTGCATCCGATGCGGAAAATTCGCCGAGATGCAGCATCCTCGCAAGCGTGCGTTTGTCCGTGTTTGATTCATACAGCTTTGTCACGCGCTGCGATATTGACTGCGCTTTCGGCTTCAGTTCGTCAATTTTCATTCCGGCGTACATTTCATGCCCGACAACGGAAAAAAGGCACGCAACAAGTATCACGAGCAGCACCGTGATTGCGCACACAATATAAAGAATTATTCTGAACAGGCTTGATCTTTTCATATCTCTCGTTTTCTGCGGGGCCGTGCTGAAACCCGCCGCACACGCATTTCGGAAAAAACATCAGCAGGCGAACCCGCAGCGTTTCAGCCTTTCGGGTTCGCCCTGAAGTTCATTTTCATTTTTGCAAAACGGTTCAAAAGGGCAAAATCTGTCCGTTTCATTCCGTCGGCTTTTCTTCAACGAAATCGTATGCCTTCGGCGTTTCGGGCAGTTTTTTGCGTTCCTCGTTGTCCTGTCTGTCATCGGGATCGCCGTATACCTCAAACCTGTAGCCGACACCGTAAACGGTTTTTATCTCCCATCCGCAATCGTCCGCAGACTGCAGCTTCTGGCGAATGCGCTTAATCTGAGTGTCAACGGCGCGCGTATCGCCGTAGTATTCATAGCCCCATACGATTGAAAGGATCTTTTCGCGCGAAAAAACCTTTCCGGGATGTGAGGCAAGCAGCTGAAGGATCTCGACTTCTTTCGGGGTGAGCGGCAGTCTTTCGCCGTTCAGCCTTACGTCGTAGTTATTTATATTGATTTCAAGGTTTCCGTAATGCAGAATCTTTGCGGGTTCCGTTTCCTGCATTGAATACCTGCGCAGAACGGCCTTGACCCTTGCAACAACTTCACGCGCGCTGAAGGGCTTTACAATGTAATCGTCCGCACCGAGCTCAAGCCCGAGCACGCGGTCGATCTCCTCGGATTTCGCCGTCAGCATTATAATCGGAACACTGCTGTTCTGGCGAATCTCGCGGCAAACGTCCATTCCGCTTTTTTTGGGCATCATGAGATCAAGAATAACAAGGTTCGGCTTTTTGCGGTTGAATTCTTCAATCGCCTGTTCGCCGTCAAATGCCGAAATGCTCTCGAATCCCTCGTTTCTGAGGTAGACGCCGAGTGTTTCGTGAATGATATGCTGATCATCGCAAATCAGTATCTGCTGTTTGACTGACATAGTACTTTGTACGCTCCTTTGTTGGTTGGTGCATTTATATTATATTGCCTTTTAAGCAAAGTTTCAAGTACTTTTTTTATTTGACATATCGAGATGCGCACTTTGTCACAATATTCTTTTTTCGGTCAATCAGCGGCATATTCGCGTCGAATGACAAAATAGGTACATATTCTGTCAGGCAATATACACCGATAGGCAACCAAAATTGCCGCATTTGCGTGTTATAATAGGAGCATGAAAAGAATCGGGCCGGCGAACAGCCCCGCAAGGGTGCTCTGACAGGGATGCGGCGGCGGACTGTTCAACGGGTTTTACCCGCGGAGCAGCATGAACGATGTTTACTCCGAGCTCTTTTCACAGAAACTATCATTATTAATTAAAGGAGTGTAACATCATGGAAGAGAAAAGAAAAATCAGGATGCCCATCGGCGCAGCCGTTGCGTGCCTTCTCATAGTTGCCCTTTTGACCGTCGGTATCGTTGCCGGCGCCAAGTTTATCAACAATTCGCTTTCTGCCTCACAGACCGAAAAGAACGCTTCCGCCAAAGCAACATCGGCACCTTCCGACTCAAGCGGCACCGTCGGTTCATCAGGCGACAAGACCGGCGACCTTCCTTCTGACAAGATTTCTTACGCCGGCAGTTCGGCCCGACCCGATTCGGAATACAAAACCATTGAAAACTGCATGTCCTCCGTTGTCAGCATCGACGTCACGGCGCAGAGCGGGCACAAGAGTGTGCTTGCAGGTTCGGGCTCCGGAGTCATCATTTCGGCGGACGGCTATATCGTGACCTGCAACCATGTTGTTGAGGGCGCACAGAAAATTTTCGTCTACCTTGACAACGGCAATGACTACGAAGCAACTCTTGTCGGCACCGACAGCGTGACCGACCTTGCGGTTATCAAAATCAATGCCTACAATCTCTCTTACGCCAAATTCGGCGATTCCTCAACGCTCAGCGTCGGTGAAGACGTGTTTGCAATCGGCAACGCACTCGGCCAGCTTTCCAACACATACACACGCGGTTCCATCAGCGGCCTTGACAGGAGCATTACCATTGACAACGTGACCATGACCCTGCTCCAGACAGATGCCGCAATCAACCAGGGCAACTCCGGCGGCGGACTGTTCCGTGAATCGGACGGCACTCTCATCGGAATTGTGAATGCAAAGAGCAGCGGCAGCGGTATTGAAGGCCTTGGCTTTGCAATCCCCTCCACGCTTGCCCGTGAAGTTATCGGCAACCTTATGGATTACGGCTTTGTTGTCGGCCGTCCCTATCTCGGTGTCTCCACTCAGGATGTTTCCCTCTCCGGTTACGGATTCTTCACCAGTACTTACACCTATCCCTGCATTGTATCCGTTGAAGACGGCAGTGCGGCTCAGCAGGCAGGACTGAAAAAGGATGATGTTATCATGGCTGTCAACGGCGACACGGTCTCAAGCTCCGACGGACTTTACATCGCTGTCAGCAAGTTCAAAGTCGGCGACACCGTAACGCTCACCATTCTGCGCAGCAATTCGCAAATCGATGTTTCCGTAACTCTCGGCCAGCGCAGCACGGCAAAAACCGCCGAATAATGCAGTCGCTGATTATGCTTGAACAACCAAAACGCACCGCCGCACATTAAAGCGGGGTGCAATATCGAAACAACCTGCCGCGTGCAGGTTTTCAGATAAATTGTTCCGCCTTTTGGAAAGGATCCTTCCCGAAGGCGGACTTTTTTTGAGCATTTTCCTTTCGTTTTGAAATGTAAAATTTTTATTTCTTCTTTCCAAAATTCCTCAGGTCAGCGTTTTGTGTGCGGAAATCGAAAAAAAATCGAACATTTCCCGAAAAGGGGCTATCATTTCAGCCCCGATGTGCTATAATGTATTTGGTGGAAGAGTTTTATTTTCCGCAAAGCTGCACAAACTGTTCTCCAAGCCGACTTTTCGGGTCCGCAAAACCTTCCGACGTTTGCGGGACGGATGCAGCGGTTTGCGGAGTTCTGTCTGCCCGCAGGGAACTGCCGTGTGATGTTCTCGCGGGCGAAAAAACCGCAAAATGTTTAAAAACAGTTATAAAATTTTAAAAAATTGAAAGGTCGCTCCCCGATGCCGAACCGGTGCGGGCGGGCAGAAAAAAAATATGAAGGACGGATTCATCAAAGTTGCTGCATGTTCACCGAAAGTTGTGCTTGCAGACCCGAAAGCCAACGCCGATGCTATAATTGCCGCGCTGCACCGCGCCGCGGCACACGGGGTTCGGCTTGCCGCATTTCCCGAGCTTGCAATGACGGGCTACACCTGCGGCGACCTTTTCATGCACGAATTGCTTTTGGACAGCGTTGAAACCGAGCTTCTCCGCATCGCACGCGAAACCGCGAACCTTCGGCTTGCTGCCGTCATAGGTGCGCCGATTCGCTGCGCGGACAAGCTTTACAACTGCGCCGTTGTCATATCCCGCGGAGTAATTCTTGCTGTCGTTCCAAAAACGCACATGCCGAATTACGGCGAATTCTATGAGTTGCGGCATTTTGCCGTACCGTCCCGCACGGAACTCGGCGCCGCCGCACCTTATATTGATTCATTGCAGACTTTTTTCAATCCCGACGGCTGCATCTTCTCATGCACGGATTATCCCGATTTCCGTTTCGGCATTGAAATCTGCGAGGATCTTTGGGTTGCTTCCCCTCCGTCGGATAAGCTTGCCGCTGCCGGCGCGCTCGTGATCGTTAACTGTTCCGCCGGAGATGAAATCATCGGCAAGGCGGATTACCGCAAGCGCATCACGGAAGTTCAATCCGCAAAAAACATTTGCGCGTACCTTTATTGCGGCGCGGGTGAGGGTGAATCAACAAGCGATATGGTCTTTTCGGGGCATTGCTTTGCTTACGAAAACGGCACACTGCTTGCCGAAAAAGCGCCTTTTGACTATGCGAACGATATGCTTATCACCGAAATTGATTTGGGACGGCTGCTTTACGACAGGCGCCGCGTGAACAGCTTCTGCGCGGGCAATGCTGCCCATTCCGGTCTTTTCGTTGATTTCTCTCTCGGATTCGGTTCATGCGGCCCCGCCCCGCGCGAGGACCTTCCCGAAACGGAACTTACCCGCCGCTTCCCGCGCAATCCCTTTGTTCCGCATGACGAAAACGAATTGAACGCACGCGCAAAAGATATTCTGACGATACAGGCTCTCGGGCTCAAACGCCGGCTTGAACACACTCATTCAATGAGCGCAGTCATCGGCATTTCGGGCGGACTGGATTCCGCACTTGCGCTGCTTGCTGCGGCAAAGGCATGCGACCTTATGGGCATTGACCGCAAATTTGTTCACGCCGTCACCATGCCCTGTTTCGGCACCACCGAACACACGAAACAAAATGCCGTTGCTCTTTGCAATTCCCTCGGTGTAACGCTTCACACGATTCCGATTGCGGATTCGGTGCGTTCGCATTTTCGCGACATCGGGCACGACGAAACCTGTCACAACGTTGTTTACGAAAACGCACAGGCGCGCATGCGCACCCTTGTGCTGATGGATCTTGCAAATGCGCTGAACGGCCTTGTTGTCGGCACGGGCGACCTTTCCGAGCTTGCACTCGGCTGGGCAACCTACAACGGCGACCATATGAGCATGTACGGCGTGAATGCAGGCATTCCCAAAACGCTCATCAAATACGTTGTGCGTTATTATGCGCGGCACTGCGAAAACCCCGCGCTGCACGACACCCTGACCGCAATACTTGAAACCCCAATATCTCCGGAGCTTCTTCCCGCCGATGAAAGGGGCAATATTGCTCAAAAAACAGAAGATCTTGTCGGGCCGTACGAGCTGCATGATTTCTTCCTCTATTACGTGCTGCGTTGGGGCTGCCCGCCTGCAAAGCTTTTCCGCATTGCAAAGCAGGCATTCCGCGAAAGTGAGTTTTCGAATGAAACGATTTTGAAATGGCTCAAAAACTTCTATCGCCGTTTCTTCAATCAGCAATTCAAGCGCAACTGTCTGCCCGACGGGCCGAAAGTCGGTTCCGTCTGCCTTTCCCCGCGCGGGGATTGGCGAATGCCGAGTGACGCCGTTCAAAGGCTTTGGGCGGATGAAATTCAAAAATTGAGCTGAACAAACGCGAATTAAACCGATTAATTCGGAAACGGGGTTTTGGGTGTATTTTTGGTTTTTTGTCAATCGTACCTACCGAGTAATTGAGCAATTGAGGTGTGCAGCATGAGTTACCACGCATTATACAGGCAGTACCGTCCGAGCAGGTTCTGCGAAGTTGTCGGACAGGAGCATATCACCGATGTTCTGCGCAACCAGATCCGCACCGGGCGCATTGCCCACGCTTATCTTTTCAGCGGTTCACGCGGAACGGGCAAAACAAGCACGGCGCGAATACTTGCCCGCGCCGTCAACTGTCTTGACCCGAAGGACGGCGAGCCCTGCGGCAAATGCGCTGCCTGCCTTAAGGACGTTTCGGAAAGCATAGACATTATCGAAATGGACGCCGCTTCGAATTCCAAAGTTGACGAAATGCGCGCGCTCCTCGAAAAGGCCGAGTTTGCTCCGATTTACCTTAAAACAAAGGTTTATATCATTGACGAAGCGCACATGCTTTCAAAAAGTGCAAACAACGCTCTTCTGAAAACTCTCGAAGAGCCGCCCGCACATGTTGTTTTCATTCTTGCAACGACCGAACCGCAGGCTCTCCCCGCAACGATACTTTCCCGCTGCCAGCGTTTTGATTTTCGCCGCCTTTCGGTTCATAATCTTGCGGCGAACACACGGCGCGTACTTCATTCCGCAGGGGCTGAAATCGAAGACGAAGCGTTGATGTGCATTGCGCGTGCGGCGGACGGCGGAATGCGTGACTGTCTGAGCATTGCCGACCAGTGTCTGAGCTTCTGCGGCGATGCGGACAGCACGGAGCAAAAACTTATCACTCAACAGGATGTTCTGTCCGTTCTCGGCAGCATGAATGCGGATTTTCTGTTTGATTTTGCGGATTCCGTGCTGCATTCCGACACGGCGGCGGTCATGAAAAACATCGAACAGGTTGTCTCCGGCGGGCGCGACATCGGCGTTTTCGTTCAGGATCTGTCCAACCATTTCCGCTCGCTTCTGCTTGCAAAAGTTTGCGGAAGCTGTGCGGATATTCTTGACTGCACGCAGGACACGATGGAACGCTACCTTGCGCAGGCGGAATCAGCCGGCAAGGCGCGGCTCGAAAGAACGCTTGATGCTCTGATGCAGCTTCAGCCGAACCTTCGCTGGGTCACCATGCCGCAGGTTTTGCTTGAAAGCACGCTTCTTAAAGTCTGCCACCCGGATGAACAAACCGAGATGGCTGCCCTTATCGACCGTATGGAGGAGCTTGAACGCAGGCTCAAAAGCGGCGCATTTGTTTCCGCCGAGCCAAAAGCGCCCTCTGATTCGGCTCAAAGTTCGGGCAGCCGTTCGGACAATTCGAACAATTCGGACAATAAAGAAGCGGGTTCCGCATCTTCCGAAAATGAAAAAGCAGCAGCCGAACCGGCGCTTCCGACGCCGCCCGTTGTTTCCGACAGTTTCGAAGTGCCCGCCGCAACGCCCGAAGCGGAAGAATTGTTCCGCACATTCATGGCGGCACTGATGAAAACGGATATGATGCTCGGCATTCAGATTCAGCTTGCGGCAGCGCATTGGCTCGAAAACGAAAATCTTTTTATTTGCTTTGACAAATCAAAGCGTTCCAATTATAATTATGCAAACACACCCGAGGTGAAGGCAAAACTCCGACGCGCGGCGGGCGAAAGCATTGCGCCGCACGGCGTCGAGCTTGTGCTCAAGGACGGAAGCGTTGTTGCAAAAAAGGACGTTCCGACTGAGCTTTTCGGGGTTGAAATCACCGAAGTTTAGCAGAAAAAGTACAGCAGAAAACGTTCTGTATAACGGCATTCGGCGAAAGGTATTATTTTATTTTATATAAAGAGGTTACACAATGCAGATTCAGGCACCGAAGGGAACAAAGGATGTTCTGCCCGGCGAAAGCTATAAGTGGCAGTATATCGAAAAAGAAATGCGCGATCTATGCCGCCTGTACGGCATTAACGAATTGCGCACGCCGATAATTGAACACACCGAGCTTTTCATGCGCGGCGTCGGCGACACGACGGATATAGTTCAAAAGGAAATGTACACTTTCAAGGATAAGGGCGACCGCTCCATCACCCTCAAGCCCGAGGGCACGGCGGGCATGGTTCGCGCCTTCCTTGAAAACAGGCTCTTCAACGAGGCTCTTCCCCAAAAGATGTATTATCTCAACGCTCCGGTTTTCCGCTATGAAAAGCCGCAGGCGGGAAGGCTTCGCGAACATCATCAGTTCGGCGTTGAGTTTTTCGGTGCGTCCTCCTTTGAAGCCGATGCGGAAATCATCATGCTTGCGCTCTCCCTTCTGAGAAGGTTGGGGCTTGACGAGTTGACGCTGCACCTTAACAGCATCGGCTGCGGAAAATGCCGCCGGGAATACAACAAGGCTCTTTTTGATTATCTGAAATCGCATATCGACGGCATGTGCAAAACCTGTCAGGACAGGCTTGAGCGCAACCCCATGCGCATTCTTGACTGCAAAGAGGAACGCTGCAAGGAAATCTGCCGCAGCGCACCGCGCACGCTTGATTACCTCTGCGATGATTGCCGTGCACATTTCGAGGGACTCAAGCGCTGTCTCGACACCTGCGGCGTGAAATACGTTGTCGATCCGGATATTGTCCGCGGGTTGGACTATTATACCGGCACGGTATTCGAAATTGTCTCCACCCGCATCGGCTCTCAGGGCACCGTATGCGGCGGAGGCAGATACAATAACCTCGTTGAAGAACTCGGAGGGCAATCCCTTCCCGCCGTCGGTTTCGGCATGGGCATGGAACGCTTGTTGATGGTCATGGAAAACGCAAACGCCGTCATTCCCAAGCCCAAGCCCGTGAAGGTCTATTTCGCCGCAATGGGCGAACAGCCCCGCCTTGCCGCTTTCGGCCTTGTTCAAAAGCTTCGCGAAAACGGAGTTTTTGCCGAGTTCGACCACATGGAGCGCAGCTTTAAGGCGCAATTCAAATACGCAAACAAGATTTTTGCGGAATATGTTGCAATTCTCGGCGATGACGAGCTTGCGGCAGGAGCAGCAAAAATCAAATGCATGGCGGACGGCTTTGAAACCTCCGTCAAACTTGATGAGCTTGTTGACTATTTTGCGGACTGAAACCCGTTCCGCAATTAAATACGAACAGAGCAAAAGGGAGCTGTGATGACAGTTCCCTTTTTTGTTGTTTTCTTTCCCGCTTTTAAAGCATGATGCATATCAGCCCGTTGCAGCCTTCGTTTACCATTCTTGTTATCGCGTCGCGCAGCTTCATCTGAACATCCGCAGGCAAGCGCGACACCTTGCCCGCCATGCCGTCCTTAACAAGGTCATAGAGCGATTTTCCGAAGATGTTCGTGCTCCATATCTCATCCGGTTTGTTTTCGAACTTGTCAACAAGGTATTCGATAAGCTCCTCGCTCTGTTCGGCGGTGCCGACAAGCGGGTTGACCTCGCTTTCGATATCAACGCGAATGATATGCAGTCCGGAAGCCTTTGCTTTCAGACGAACACCGAAACGCGAACCGTGCTGGACTATCTCCGGCTGATCCAGCTGCATTTCATCTATCTGCGGCGGAACAAGGCCGTAACCCGTTTCCTCCGCCGCCGTGAGTGCGCCCGCAATGCGGTCATATGCCTTTTTTGCCAGAACAAAATCCTTCAGCGAAGCAATAAGCTCGCTTTCGTTTTTAATTTCGCAGCCGCATTCCTCGCTGAGCACACGATAAAACACATCATCATTCGGAACAAGCCGGAACACCGCGCTGCCGCTGCCAAGGCTGATACGAACCTGCTCAACGGGTTTATAATCCTCCATTCCTCCGAACACCTTTTGAATCAATGCTGCATCCCGCATTTTGTTCAGGTTCGGCATTGCCGTTTTTGCCCTTTCAAGCAAAGCTTTAACAAGGCAATGCTCCGTTCCGAGAGCACGCATCCATTTGGGCATTTCAATGCAGATGCTGCCGAGAGGGAATTCCTGCAAAACGCCTTCCAGCAATGAGTCAATATCCGAAAGCTCCATTCCGAGAACGTCCAGCGGCTTTACAGGCGCACCGTACTTTTCCGAAAGCTGTGCCGAAAGCTCCGCTGCCGCCTGCCCCGTTGGGTCGGAGCTGTTCAAAATGATGATATAGGGTTTTCCCGTGTTCTGCATTTCGCGCAGCACCGCTTCTTCCGCAGGCGCGTATGCTTCGCGGGAAATTCCCGTGATGCTGCCGTCCGTCAAAATGACGATGCCTATTGTTGAATGCTCCGTAATGACCTTCCGCGTGCCGAGTTCCGCGGCTTCATCAAACGGAATATCGTAATCGAACCACGGTGTTCTTACCATGCGCGGCTGCTCCCCCTCGCTGCTGCCGAGCGCACCTTCCACCATATAGCCCACGCAATCCACCATGCGCAGGCGCAGCTCAATGCCGTCCTCGCCGATGGTGAGCGCGACCGCCTCATTCGGAACAAATTTCGGCTGAGTTGTCATAACCGTTTTGCCCGAACCGCTTTGCGGCAATTCGTCCACAATTCGGGCCAGGGCATATTCGTTTTCAATCTTCGGAAGAACCATAAGGTCCATGAACCGTTTGATAAATGTCGATTTGCCCGTTCGAACGGGGCCGACGACGCCGATGTAAATATCCCCTCCGGTACGTTTTTGAATATCCCGATAAATGCCTGTGCTTGCCATAATAACCTCCGATTGCTGTTTTGCCGCTGAATCGGCTTTATCCTTTTGTGAATTGATATGAGCGGCAGCGCGGAAATATTCGCATTTGCGGCTTTTTTGTTTAATTAAAAAGCCCCCTCCGCAAACAGTGCGGTGAGAGCTTTTTGCAGGTATTGAATTTTTCGAATTGCATTTACACTGTCAAAAAAACCGACGCAGCCGTGCCTGTTTAAAGCAGCTTTTGTCCGTTGATAAATAATGCAAAGCTCAACCCGAGCCTGTTCGCGGCACGCATACAGAGCTTCATGCGGGTCATGAATATTTCGAAATAATCCATGATGGAGCAATACTGCGTGTCGATGGTCAGATTCAGCGAAAGAGTCGCCTTGCTGTCATCGATTCGGATATTTGATTCCGTAACGGAGTAATTTACGCGGTCGTGAATATCAAAAGTCGAGATATTGCGATTGCGCACACGGCTTCGGCGAACATCGCATTTATCCGCAAGTATCAGCGCAGCGGCAACAGCGTTTACGGGTACGCCCGTGCCCTCGTCATGGTTGCCGATCGCCGTTACGATAAGGGAAATATCCTCCGCACTCATTCCGCGCTCCTCCAAAAGCCGAAACGCAAGCAGTGCACCGCTTTGTGAATGGTCAACGCGGTTTATAAGGTTACCGATATCGTGCAGATAGCCGGCAATGCGGACAAGCTCCACTTCGTGTTCGGAATAACCGAGTGTTTCAAGGATATGCGCCGCATTTTCGCTCACCATTGTGACATGCGCAAACGAATGCTCCGTGAATCCGAGCGCAAGCAGGGATTCGTCCGCACGAATGATGTAGGTTCGGATCGAGGCATCCTCCCGCAGCTGTTTATATGTTATCGCCGTCATAAAAATCTCCCCCTTATTTTCGGTTGAAAAACGAACCGTCGGAAACTCCCGTTTGCGTTTTTTTCCGCCGGGAGTGTTCCCGATTCCGTTTGCCGCCTCAGCGCACCTTCAGTCCGCTTGCCATATCGCCCATGGTTGTAAGTGCGGAAAGGTTCTCATCCGATGCATCGCTTGCGCAAAGTATCATGCCGTGGCTTTCAATGCCGCAGATGGTCTTCGGCGCAAGATTTGCAGCAACAACCACTGTTTTGCCGATGAGCTGCTCCGGGCTGTACCATTTTTTGATGCCGGAAAGCACAATGCGCTCCTCACCGCCCATTTGCAGCGTGCATTTGAGCAGTTTTTTGGATTTTTTAACTTCTTCGCAGGCAATGACCTTTGCAAGGCGCAGATCAAGTTTCGCAAAGTCGTCATAGCTTATCTCCGGCAGCAGCGCGGGTTCGGCGGGCTTTTCCTCGGATTTAACCTCAGATTTTGCCTCCGTGTCCGCGTTCTTCGCTTCGGGCTTTGCCTCCGCCTTCTCCTCCGCTGCCTGCTTTGGCTTCGGAAGCAGTGCCTCAAGCTGTTCAAGCTCCTTTTTGACATCGATTCGCGGGAAGAGCGCCTCTCCCTTTTTAACGATCGTGCCTTCGGGCAGCTTTCCGAATTCCGCAGCGGAATCGAACTCCTTAAGCGTTTCGTCCGCAACGCCGAGCTGTTCAAAAATCTTCGGCGCGGTGCGGGTCAGGAACGGACGCAGGCAAACGGCAACAATGCGCAGGCACTCCGCAAGGTTATAAAGCACGGTTCCGAGCCTGTCACGCTTTGCTTCATCTTTTGCCAGCAGCCACGGTGCGGTAATGTCGATATATTTGTTGCAAAGACGAACAAGTCTGAAAATCTCTGCCAAGGCCTCATTGGGGTGCAGCGCGTTCATGCAGGCATCGATTTTTTCCGCAAGTGCGGCTGCTGCGGGAACGATGGTTGAATCCTCTTCCTCAACGGGAGCGTTGGGCGCAGGGATAACCCCGCCGAAATACTTCTCAATCATTGCAACCGTGCGTGAAAGCAGATTGCCGAGGTCGTTTGCAAGGTCGCTGTTTATGCGCGTTATCAGCACCTCGTTGTTAAAATTGCCGTCGCTTCCGAACGGGAATTCGCTCAGCAGGAAGTAGCGAATTGCATCCACGCCGTAACGTTCGACAAGCTTGACGGGGTCAACAACGTTGCCGAGGGATTTGCTCATCTTTGTGCCGTCCAAAACAAGCCAGCCGTGGCCGTAAACCTGTTTGGGCAAAGGAAGGCCGAGAGCCATCAGCATGATGGGCCACACAATGGTGTGGAAACGGATTATCTCCTTGCCGACGATGTGAACATCGCAGGGCCAGTATTTTTTGAACATTGAATCATCATCGCTCAAATAACCGAGCTTTGAAAGATAGTTCAGCACGGCATCGAACCAGACATAGATAACGTGCCTGTCGTCAAAGCTGACGGGCACACCCCATTTAAAGGTGCTGCGGCTGACGCAGAGATCCTCAAGCCCCGGAAGCAGGAAGTTGTTGAGCATCTCTTTTGCGCGGGAGGCGGGTTGAATAAATTCGGGGTGAGTCTCAATGTATTCAATGAGGCGGGGCGCATATTTGCTGACTTTAAGGAAATAGCTTTCTTCCTCAACCTCTTCAACCTTGCCGCCGCAATCGGGGCACACTCCGCCGCTCTCCTTGAGCTGCGTCTCCGTCCAGAACGCCTCGCAGGGCGTGCAATACATGCCCTTGTAGCTGCTCTTATAAATATCGCCCTGATCATAGAGCTTTTTAAAGACCTTTTGAACGCATGCAACGTGGTAATCATCCGTCGTGCGAACAAAACCGTCGTTGGAAATATCCATAAGCTGCCAAAGGCTGTGGAACCCCGCAACGATGTTGTCAACATACTGCTGAGGTGTAACTCCCGCTTCCGCTGCCTTGCGTTCAATCTTTTGTCCGTGTTCGTCCGCACCGGTCAAAAAGTAAACATCATAGCCGCGCATTCTCTTATAGCGTGCAAGCGCGTCCGTGTTCACGGTGCAATAGGTGTGTCCGATATGCAGTTTTGCACTCGGATAGTAAATGGGCGTTGTGATGTAATAAGTTTTCTTTTCTTTCATGATTTCCGTCATAAAAACTCTCCTTCGGAAGTATTCCGGATATTTGCGTTTTGAATATTTTGAAAACAAATTAAAAACGCCCCCATATCCGGTCAAGGGATATAGGGGCGTCCGTCATGCACGATGAACCTTTCCGCCGCAAAAACGGCAGAAACGCTGTTCGGGTATGCGGCGTTGTCGCGGTACCACCCTAATTCCCGACAAAAGGCGTTTGCATGCGCAAACATGCCGTGTCGGCTCATTTCGCGCTGTAACGTGCGCACACGCCGTGTCTTAATGAATTCTGCACGGCTGTATGCAATGCGTGCATGTTTCGGTTCGACCTCGGGGGCTCGGGAGCCATGTTCGGGATACCCCGCTCCCGACTTGCACCGAACGCCGGGTCTCTGAAAGCGGAACTGTCCGTACTCTTTCCGTCACAGCCCTATGAAATTCGGCAGAGATTAATGCGGAATTAACCGCTGATAAATCCCCGCAGTTTATATTTTAATCATAGTCTGCACGTTTGTCAAGCGGTTGATACGATTTTTCGGCATTTGCTTTTCCTGCGTCAATTATCGGTTACGCTCGGCATATAAATCCGCCCCTGTTTATCCGCAGTGATTGAAATTGCGGCATAATTATGTTATAATCTCCCGGCACGGGGGATTTCGAACTATGGCTAAACTCTATTTTCGTTACGGCGCAATGAGCTCTTCAAAAACAGCTCAGGCAATAATGGTCAAATACAACTACGGCGAGCGCGGGCAAAAAGCTCTGCTTGCGAAGCCGGCTGTTGATATTCGCGACGGTGCACGCATCGTGCGTTCCCGCTGCGGGCTGACCGACGAATGCATTTTGTTCGATGATATTCCGTGGAACGATGTGCATGATCATGTTTATGACTGCATAATCGTTGACGAAGCGCAGTTTTTGACCCGAGCGCAGGTCATGCTGCTTGTTGAGGCAGTTGACAAATACAATATTCCTGTGATATGCTATGGGTTGAGAACTGATTTTCAGGGCAATTTTTTTGAGGGCAGTCACACTCTCATGGCTCTTGCCGACACGATTGAAGAGATAAAAACAATTTGTTGGTGCGGAAGGAAAGCGATCATGAACGCGCGGCTTGACGGTAAAGGCGGAATTACCAAAGTCGGTGAACAGGTCGTCCTCGGTGCCGACGATAAATATATAGGTCTCTGCCGAAAACATTGGGCAGAGGGCAAAATTAGCAATGACTAATTTTAAATCTAAAAATCGAAGCGATTGCAGCTGTTTTTTCGTTGTGCATATTAAACGCACCGCGAACGGTTTTTTGCAATCTTGAGGAAAGGCTATGAGATTTTATATTGCAACAGGTCTTGTAAATGCCGAGCATGCGCGTAAAGCCGCCGAGGTTCTGCGCCGCAACGGGCATGAACAGACGTACGACTGGACAACCCACGGTGACATTCGTCACGAAGGCGCAGAGCGCATGAGCGAAGTTGCTTTCAACGAACTGCGCGCCGTCCGCGACGCCGAGCTTGTCGTTGCCCTTCTTCCCGGCGGGCAAGGCACACATACCGAACTTGGCGTTGCTCTCGCAACACGCAGCAACAAGCGCATAATACTTTGGAGCGAAACCGGTGATGAATTCGCATTCGACAACCGCACATGCACGTTCTATTTTCACCCTGCGGCGGAACGCGTTGTCTGCCCCTTTGAGGAGCTTCTTGAAATTCTGAACACCGACCGCATTGACTCCGCTTCAAACTTTGCGGATTGATTTTGCGTTTTTACCCGACAAACCGAGATTGACCGGGCTGCTGCAAACGGCTTTTTGCCTGCGGCAGTCCTTTTTCAAAAATTCCGTTACGAATAAAGTTCCAAACAAATTTCTACAGCAGCACCGCAGACAGAGTCCCTTTCCGCAAAAAAAGATTATTCAGAGCATCCTTTCGTTAATTCGACAGCCGTTTTCTTATTAATTCGGACTTTTGATGATTGAAATTAAACGGATTTCCGTGTATAATATCCTATGAGTTATAATCGGCCGGCAGGTGAAGGGGTGTATGCAGTAAAATCGTTTTATCTCAAATCGTGCCTGTCGAAATCAATAACCCTCAATACAAGTGTTTCGTTGAAAGGAGTAAACCATGAACACACCCGCAACCTCGAACAGTGCCGACTATTCCGGCGAACAAATTGCTTATAAAGACAGCACATATGAACTTGTTTCAAAAGTCGCATTTCTTATAGGCGTCCCTCAGCGCATTTTTGAAAATGAGCACGAAGCTCCGCAGCTCGATGTTTTCAACCGTCTTTCAAAAGACAAAAACGCACGAATCATCCGCAATCTCTGTATCATCCGAACATCCATCGAACGCAATTTTAAAAAAATCAACGATATTATGCGAACGGATTACCGCGGACTTTTGTCCATGCCGGAAATCATCCCTTCCGAATGCATTCAGCAGCTCAGCGAGGACGGAATCTCTTTCATCAAAAAATCCAGCACCAAACTTTGTCATCATATTATTGAAATTAATCGTATTGTCTCCGACAGGATCAATAACTGCAAAAGCCTTTTCCCGATATGGATTAATTGGTCGTATGTCAAAGAGCTGTTTATAATGCCAAACGGATTTGCCGAAGGGGGCACGAGAGATGCCGCGAGTATTTACTATGCAAACCTGCAATGCTATCCGTATCAGATGTATATCAACTGGAAACCGATGGATGAAGGGAACATTCTTTTTAACGATAAAAAATTCGTGACTCTTCTGTATCAATGGCACCACGATGTGTTCACCGAATACAGCCGCGTTTCGGATGCGGGAGCTTTTGTTAAGAATAACATCTATGACTTTATAAACGACAGTCAAAAAACCGTCGTCGTTGTGGACTGCGAAAACTCCGACCCGTACAAGCTGTGCGCCGCCCTGCGAAACCTTGACTATGAAGTCATGCAGAAAATATCAAGAATAATCCTTTTTGACGATGTTCACACCGTGAACGCATGGAAGATTCTTGAATACTCCGTCAAAATCCCTGTGGAACACATAATGACAGAGCGCGTTAAGCAGAACAAATCCCTTGTGGACATTCAGCTGACCGCAAGAGCCTGCCAGGAGCATTATCAAAACCAAGTTGATTCCTTCGTTATTGTTTCAAGCGATTCCGACTACTGGGGGCTTATTTCTTCCCTTTCGGATGCACGGTTCCTTGTTATGATCGAGCGCGAAAAATGCGGGCCGGATATGAAAGCCGCGCTTGCCTATTCCGGAATATTCTACTGCTACCTTGACGATTTCTATTCCGGGAATGCCGAAGATATCAAACTCAACGCGCTCTTTCAGGAAATGTACCGCTGGATCGACGATTCAATCAAACTCAATGTGAACGAAATGCTTGATGCCGCGCTGAGAAACACGCGGCTGGAAATGTCCGTTGCGGAGCGCAAACAATTCTATGAAAAGCATATCCGAAATATGTCCCTTGTTATAGATGACGACGGAAATGTTTCAATAGAGTTGAAGCGCAAATGATTTGATTCGGACGTAAAACGAAAACGCAGCCTCAGCCGCCTTTCAAAAAAGCACGGCCGAGGCTGTTTTGTTCTTATTCGGCTGCCGATGTTGTCAAACATTCGGCTGCCGATGTTGTCAAACATTCGGTTGCTGCCGATGTCAGACATTCAACTGCCGCCGAATGTCAGGCGGTTTTGCCCTTTTTCACAAGAGACCAGATATATCCGCCCATTCCGATTGCAGCAAACAGCCACACTCCGAGAACATCGGTGATGAAGTATTTCCGAAACTCCGCATCCCGAAGCAGCTCGGGCATTACGGACATGCTTTCGAAGATTGTTAATCCGTAGTTCTTTGACATCACAAAGCTGTAAACAACAAACTCCGCAAGAAGAAGCATCAGGAGCGTTGCAATAACCGAAGTCACAATGGAAGCAACGGATGATTTCATGCCCTTGTTTTTGTTTGCGCCGGAAAAGATTCTGTATCCGAGCATTGCAAGTGCGGCGGTTGCAATGCCGCTCATGGCAGCAACGTAACCGAAAATTGACAGTGCGAATGTCAGCGCACCGCCGGGAATTGCGAAAAGAACCGCGCCCAAAACTCCCATGAATACATTTTCTTTGTATATGACCTGCTTCGGTTCGGGCTGTGCGGCGGTTTTATCATAGTGATTCCACTCGTATTCCGAACCGCCCGCAGGCTCACCGTTCGGTTCGGATTCTGCGGCAGTAAATTCGTTTTTTGAGTCCTCACCCGCAGGAGCAAACTCATCGTTTTCATTCTGTTCAAAGCTTTTCGGCTGTTTTAATTCTCCGTTGACGGAGTTTTGGTCGTTTTCGTACATTTCTTTCTCCAATATTTTTTTGACCGTGCCGCTGATTCCGCTGCACATTTCGGCGGCAGTGGAGCTGCTCTGTCTGTGTTCAGTATATCAAATTCGGTACAATGTGTCAATATATATAAATTTAATCCTCCGCCCCAACCTTCCGATGAAAAGCCGAAACGGAGGATTTTTATTTTTTGCTTACTTTCGGTTCATTCAAATTCTGAACTCACCCGGTTTGAATTTTACAATCCGAGTGCAAGCACAAGCGAAAGCGCGAGTATCGCACTCAAAAATCTTTTTGCCATGGTTTTCCCTTTCGAACTTTTTTGCAGGCAGTCCGATGCTGCCGACATGCATATATTATAGCACATGTTCGGTACATTGTTAAGCCCAAAACGGGGAATATTTGTGAAAAAATTTTTAAACAGATGTGTTAAATTGTTGTGTTTTCATATTGTTTTAAACTTTCATTGTTGCAGTTTTATTGCATTTTTCAAACCGAATTCGGGCATTGCAATTCCCGCCGCCGTCTGATAAACTCATAGATATGACTGCTGTGTATATGCGGACTTAAACCAAAAGAAAGGAAATAATCATCATGAACGATATTATTAACAACTGCTCTCAATCTGTTTTGACAGATGAACAAGGCGCTGCGTGCTTTGCGATTGCGGAACGGGTCGTTAATGCGCTGATAAAGCACGGCCTGCATATTTCCTTTGCGGAATCCTGCACGGGCGGGCTTGCCGCCGCACGTATCGTGGACGTGCCGAACGCTTCATATGTTCTCGATGCCTCATTCGTGACATATGCAAACCAAGCAAAGGTGAAATTCGTGAACGTTGCGGAGGAATCCATTGCGGAACACGGGGTTGTGAGCGAATGTGTCGCACTCTCCATGGCAAAAGGCGCAGCGGCGGCGGCAAATGCCGAAATCGGCGTCGGCATTTCCGGCATTGCAGGGCCTTCCGGCGGCTCACCCGAAAAACCCGTCGGAACCGTCTGCTTCGGCTTTTATTTCGGCGGGAAAGCGAAATGCGGCATTCCGAAGTTCGAAATTTCAAAAACCAAGCATTTCGGTGCGGCGGGAAGGCAGGCTGTCCGCAATGCAAGCGTGAATTTTGTTTTTGAAACGCTTGCGGAACTTCTCCGCGCGGACTGACATTTGCGGATACCGAAAAGAAACTGTTGACATTTTCTGTGAAGTTTGCTATATTATGCGTTAATTAATTACTGTCGTGAAATATTTAACTGCGGCAAAACTTTGATTCGGAGGAACCTGCAATGAAAGCCGTTCTCAAAAAAATCTTCCTTTTTCTTGCCGCAACCGCGCTTCTGCTTTATATCAGCGCAGGCACGGCATACCTGACTTACAGCCTCCACCTGAAAGGAAGTCCCCTTTTTTATGCGTCGGAGGCGCTTGAAATAGCCGTTTTTGCCTGCGTTCTTCCGTTTGCGCGAGAAGCGGCTCTCCGGGTGGGGATAAAATCAGCCTTCTTACTGTTCTTACTGTCGGTAGTTTACGCAGTTGCAACAGCCGTCGGAGGCGTTCTTCTGATAGGGCTTCTGCTTCCGGTTCTGAATTGATGCCGCAAGCTGCTTTTTAAATTGTTTAAATCGTTTTGAACGGGGCTGTGTCAAAGCCCATGCGCGGCGGAACGGGCTCGATATTGCTTATCGGCCCGCTCCGCCTTTCTTTTTTCAAATAATTTCGTTTTTTTGCCATTTTTTTAAAAAAAGCTGTTGACATTTGCGCTATAATCTGTTATGCTTGGTATATCATATCAAGGAGGCGTTCTATGAAAAAACTGCTTGCTTTTGCTTCCGTGCTGATGCTCTTTCTTTGCTGCTTCAGCATTGCCGCCGTTGCGGATTCGCGGCGGGATGCGCCCGTTTCCGTTTCGCTCGATTTCCCTGCGGAGCAGATAATCGTTCACGACCCGGAGGAAAGCTTAGGCTATGATGCTGCCGATGAATACTGTCTTGCGCATTCATCCGAGGTCACGATCCGCTTCTCCCTGCCCGCCGCCGCGGACCCCGCACGCAGTTTTGTTCAAATCGCCTACGACTTTTATGAACCACATTATTTCACCGACATGCCGACCGAAAACGGCTGCTATGTTTTCACAAGCAGCATAGACACAACGGACACAACGGGCTACCCCTTCAGCGATCTTCAGATTTATATCAATCAGGATTACGCTCCCTACGAACAATGGCCGAATCACCTTGTGAATATCTTTGCCGATGAAGCCAATCTTAACGAATGGTGTTCGTATTTCGACGGCGTAAGCTGGGAATACCCCGAAGCTACACCCGAAAATCCCACATATGTTCCCGAAGACCCGACCGATGCTCCCGAAGATCCGACCGATGCTCCCGAAGATCCGACAGATGTTCCCGAAAATCCCACGGATGTTCCCGAAGACCCGACAATCGAACCCGCTGCTCCGACAGATGTTCCCTCCCCGTCCGTTCCGTCAACAGGAACAGGTGCAATCATCGCATACGGCATCGCTTCAATCGTTTGCGGTGCGGGAACGGTTCTCTGCGGCAAACGCCGAACAAGAGGCTGATTGTTCCTGCACAACTGCTTTTTCATGGCCTTGAAGTTTTTAACCCAAGTTCTTCTTTTCTCCCTTTCTGAACTATGCTGTTGCAAATCTTCAAAGGCTTCTGTCTCCTTCAATAAACCCGCAGCACGACTTGACCCGCTGCGGGTTTATTGTTTTTGCGGCGGCTCTGCCCACGCTTCAAATAATCCGTTTTATGCATGTTTCCGCGAAAAAACGGATGCAAAGGCTTCTTCCGCCCCGCATCCTCTGACGTATACTTTTTTTATTGCTTAATCATTTTTTCAAAATCAAAGCCGCCAAGGCCTCCGTTGCTGCTTTTTGCGCCGCTTGCGGCTCGGCCTGAGCTGCCGCAAACCCGAGAATGATTGGAATTGCCGCTTGCGAAAGCTCCGTTTGCCCTCCGCTGCGCGACGAAAGGCGAAGTGCGGCAACTTCAAACATCACGCGCCATTCTTCAATTGCAGAGCGGCAGATTTCTGCCGCTCTTCCGCACTCGCAGCAAAGCAAACCGACCAGAAGCTTCGGAAGCGAGGCATCGTCAAAAAAAGCGGAAACAAATTTTTTGCAAACGCTCTCCGCACTTCCTCCGCGAGCTGCACCGTTCATAAGCTCAAAAACCCCGTCGCCGATGACGGCAACGCAATTCTCTGCGCATGAACATATTAAATCTTCTTTCGTTTTAAAATAATAATGCAGTGTGCCTTTGCTTATTCCGAGTTCGTCGGCAACGTCGCGCAGGCTGACGCTTCCAACCCCGCGCTTTGCAAAGAGCTTTGCGGCACAGTTGATGATTTCTCCGCCGGTATCCATGTTCAGCTTTGCACCCATTCCGCAGCCTCCGTTTCGGTTTTAAGTCAGCTTTGTAAAACAGTTTTGATTGAACTGACTCCGCTTCGTTCAAATATTAAATATCAAATATCTATAAGATAAAAACAAAAATCAGAATTCGATTCCGTTGATTTTTTTTGCCGTTTCAAAAATCAGTATTGACGCCGCAGCGGATGCGTTCAGGCTCTCCGCCCGCCCGAGCATCGGCAGGCGGCAAAGCGAACAAAGCCGCGCAATGCCGTCCGAAACGCCGTTCGCCTCGTTCCCGATAACAATCACGCAATCACGGTTCAGCATCGGAAGCCGCTCCTCGCCCGCCAAATGTCCGCAAACAAGCGAGAACCCGCTTTCCCGCAGCTTCGGCAGAGTTTCGGAGAGTTCGCATTGAAAAATCCTGAGATGATATGTGCTGCCCATTGCGGCACGCAAAGCCTTTGGGGAAAATGCATCGGTGCTGCCCGTGCCGAGAAGAACCGCCGCCGCACCCATTGCATCGGCCGTGCGGATTATCGTTCCGAGATTGCCGGGGTCCTGCAATGCGTCCAGCGCAGCGATAAGCCCGTGCGGAAAATCCTCCGCGCTTTCGGGAGCAGTCAAATCCGGCGTTCTTACCGCCGCCGCAATCCCCTGCGGAGCGGAAGTGTCGCACACCGTTTCAAGCACGGCGCGGCTCACGGAAAAAAACTCCGCACCGAGTGCCGAAACCCGTGCTTCAAAATCCGTGCGTCCCTGCTCAATAAACAGCGTTTCCGGCACAATGCCCGCCTCCAGCGCATCAAAAACAAGCCGTTCACCCTCGATAAGGTGCTGCCCGCTCTCCCGCCGCGCCGAACGATCCCGCAGGCGGCGCACAGATTTTACAATTTCGTTTTTTGTGCTTGTGATAAGCATCTTCGGCTGCCCTGCTGCAAAAGAGCTTATTCGCCGACCGCCTGCCGTATTGCACGCGCAAGCTGATCGCCGCAGGATGTATTCTTAAATCCGCAGCAAATGCCGGAAAGCCTTTCGATTGCAAACTTCGGATCGGCTCCCTCAAGCAGCGAACCGATGGCCTTGAGGTTGCCGTTGCAGCCGTTCGTGAACACAATATTGTGCAGTTTGCCGTCAATAATGTCAAAATCGATCATCGTGGAACATGTTCCGCCGGTCTTGTAAGTGTAATGCATAAATTTCTCCTTTCAGGGACGGAGCATCACCCTTTTGCAGGTCTCCGCCCGGGGTTCTTTCTTCATTTATATTTTACCATAAAGCAGGGGGCATTGGCAATGCAGGTAAGATAAATTCTCTCCTATCCTGCATCAACGGGCCGGACGGTTTGCAGCAACGCTGCGGCTGTTCGGCTTTGTTTTGTTTGAATTCTGCGCTTGATCGGACAATGATTATATATTTATTTAAAAAGCATTTAATTTTGCCTTCAAATGGAGTATAATTGCAGTTGAAAAGGAAAACTGAGGCAGAGGAGGATTTTTTTCATGCTTCTTTATGAAAAAGCCGGCAATATCGGCATTCTCACCATCAACCGTCCCGAGGCACTCAATGCGCTGAATTCCGCGCTTCTTGACTGCCTTTATGAAAAAGTGACCGAAATCGCACATGATACGGAGCTTCGCTGCCTTATCGTTACCGGCGCGGGCAAAGCTTTCGTTGCGGGCGCGGATATTTCCGAAATGAAGGATCTTTCCCGTCCCGAAGCGTTCGCTTTCGGTATGCACGGTCACAAAGCATTTTGCGCACTTGAAAACCTTGCCGTTCCCGTCATTGCGGCAGTCAACGGCTATGCACTCGGCGGCGGCTGCGAGCTTTCGCTCTGTGCGGATATTCGCATTGCCTCCGAAAAGGCGAAGTTCGGGCAGCCCGAAGTCGGTCTCGGTATCATTCCCGGTTTCGGCGGAACGCAGAGATTGACCCGCACGGTTAACCGTGCATATGCGGCCGACCTCATCCTTTCCGCACGCACTGTCAGCGCGGCGGAAGCTCTTCAAATGGGGCTTGTGAGCCGAGTCGTTCCCCCCGAGGAGCTGATGAACGAAGCAATGAAGCTTGCCGAAATGATCGCTGCAAACGCACCCATTGCCGTTCGTGCCGCAAAGAAGGCAATGCGCATTCGTTACATGAATTCGCTTGACAACGACCTTGCCGCCGAAGCAGAGCTTTTCGGAAGCTGCTTTGAAACGCAGGATCAGCAAATGGCAATGACGGCATTCGTTTCCAAAACAAAAAAAGACGAATTCACCGGCAAATAACATCAGGGCTTCGGCCCGAAGTTTACCAAACAACTATTTCACCGAAAGGAACTAAGCATTATGAAAAACGTATTCGTTATCGGCGCAGGCACAATGGGCCTTGACATCGCACAGGTTTTCGCAACCGCGGGCTACAACGTTACCGCATACGGCAGAACCGATGCAAGCATCGGCAAATCCTCCGCAAAACTCACAAAGAGCCTTGCAAAGCGCGTTGATCGCGGCAAGATGACGCAGGAAGCAGCGGATGCGATTCTTGCACACATCACCTTTGTTACCGACTATGAGAACCTCAAAACCGCAGATCTCGTGATTGAAGCAATCGTTGAGAATATGGAAATCAAGCATAATCTCTATGCTGCAATCGATGAAATCTGCCCCGAGCACACCATTTTTGCAACCAACACAAGCTCCCTTTCCATCACGGAGCTTGCCGCCTGCACCAAGCGCGCGGACAAGTTCATCGGAATGCACTTCTTCAACCCCGCAACGGTCATGAAGCTTGTTGAGATCATTCGCGGTATGCACACTTCCGACGAAACCTTCGAAACAATCAAAGCTCTCTGCACCGAAATCGGCAAGGAACCCGTTGAAGTGGCCGAAGCTCCCGGTTTTGTTGTTAACCGCATTCTTATCCCCATGATCAACGAGGCTGTCACCATCGTTCAGGAAGGCGTTGCGTCCCCTGCAGACGTTGACACCGCAATGAAGCTCGGCGCAAATCACCCCATGGGACCGCTCGCATTGGGCGACCTTATCGGCCTTGACGTTTGCCTCGCAATCATGGACACCATGTATAACGAAACCCATGATTCCAAATACCGCGCCTGCACCCTGCTGCGCAAAATGGTTCGCGCAGGTCTGCTCGGCAGAAAAACCGGCAAGGGCTTCTTTGAGTATTAATCTTTGTTTACCCGAAGCTCAGTCGGATTTTGCCCGGACATGAATCCGAGCATCTTCCCGAATGAGCCTCGCAAACGACTCCGAGTTAAAGAAGCGTGAAAAATCCTGCCGCTTGACCTTCTCGGAAGCAACATAACATAAATTCAGGGCATTGCAGCCGCTCGGCGTTTGCAATGCCCTTTTTGTGATTAAATGTTCTTCTTCCGGGTTCACAAATAATCGTTAATCATTCCCCGACAGTCATATTCTCAAGTATCAGTTCCAACTTACGGCTCTGCTCCGGGGGAAGGCTGCTGCGGCGCGCCTTCAGGGCTTCCGCAAATTGTTTTTCGTTTCGGCCTTCCTCAAACTCAACGGAGGGAAAGCGTTTCAAAAGCAAAACGAATGCCGGCAGCGGAAGCATTTCGACAAGCGCGTTCATTTCAGCACTGTCAAGCAAATCATCGCACACAATATCAATTATGTCCGCTGCGGAATGCACGTTTTCCGTGATAAGCGCGAGCTTTTCGCCTGCGGTTTGAGCCGCAAGCAGATTTTCGCGAAGCCCTCTGTATTCTGCATCGCTGAGCCTTTCACCGTCCCAAACATTGACTTCACCCATCCGAAACGCTTCCGATACCCGCGGGAAGACGCTTCGTCCGATACTTACATTGTTATGAACCGTTCTTGCAAGAATCGGCATACAGCGAACGATATACAGCCCGACACTTTTCGGCAGTTTCAAAACGGCGTCCAATTTATCCAGCGCATCGATAAGAAATGCAGCAGTTTGCTTCAAGTCGAGTGAAACGAGTTCCGCTCCAAGTGTTTCCGCTTCCTTTGCGGACAGGTCCAACCGCTGCGGTTCGCGCCCGAAATGTGCAAGCGCAAGTGCACAAAGCAGAATCGGTTCAAACAGGTTCACCGGGCTGTCGGCATAATCCTTTGCAAGCTCCCGAAGCAGCCCATCGCATTTATCCGACGGGAATAAAAGCAAAAAGGCATTTTCAGCGTCAATATAACGCAAATACCGCTCAACAAATTCGATTCCGCAAAGTTTCGGCCTGCCCGCAAGCGGCGGATAGTCCGCAGTTATGTGAATCTCCCGCGCCGAAAACACTGGCGAATACAGTTTAAAGAACCCGTTTATACCGTCCGAAACCGTTGAAAACCAGAATCTGTTGGGGTTTTTGAAAAAGTTACGCAAAATGCGTTTTTGAATCCCCCTTGCGCGGTTCATACGAAGGTTTGCTTCCGCCATGCCGTCATTATAAAGCTGCACAAGCGCAGTGTTCACAAGCGCTTCCGCCGCCTCTTCCGCACTCGGATACCTTTTCAGGTTCAAACCGATTATATATGTTGCGGAAAGAAGCAGCTTTCTTCCCTCTTCAACGGGCAATGAACTGCTTCTGCCCCCCGTTCGCTTATCCGCCAACGTTTTAAGCAGATCCGCAAGCTGCACCTGCAAGCTTGAAACATCCGTTTCCGAAAGCAGTCCCGCAGCGTTTGCAGCCTGCACAAGTGACGCAAAATAATCCGTCGGATCGGGACGGAAGCCGTCAAGCGCATGTGCCCCGTGCTTCTCCAAGCTGTCGCCCGCCGATGCTGCAAATCCGTCTGATGCCTTCACCGATTCCGTTTCATGGATTTTAACTCCGTGTTCTTCCATTGCTCCCGTCGTTCTCCTTTCAGTCGGCTGTTTATCCCTCAGCTTCTTTTCGGCTGCAAAACACCGCCGCCGTTTTCAGCTCTGTTCATACTGTTCCGCACGGTAAATGAAGCTTTCCAACGGTTCCCCGCTGCGAACATGTTCCGCAAGCATCAGCAGCGCACGTCCCGCAAGCAATTCGAGAGAACCCTTGCAGAACCCATTGAAAGCTTCCTTCATGAAATCAATCAGTTCATCATCTGAAACGATGTCCATCGTTTCATTTTTAAATTCATAAAACAGTCCGGTGACCTCATGCAGGGTCTGCTCATAATCCTCCTGCGAAATCCACGGCGAATCGCAGAATGCTTCCGCAATCCTGCCGAGAATGCCTGCACCGAATTCCATCCTTCCCGTGCGCTGCAATGCAGCATCTCGTGTTGCGATAATCGCTGCCGCCTGCTTCCGGGAAAGAACAAGCCCGTATTTTTGAGCTTTTTCGTTGCTTTTCAGCAGCAGCCCCGTTTCGTTTTTCTGAGCCGCGCCGCCCGAAAGCAATGAAAGTGAAAAAACGGCATCTGCATTTTTGCTGTTGTTTAATTCCATTTGCACCTCCGCAATGCTGTTTGCAAGAATAAATCGGATGTTTCCTGAGTATTTCAATATTTTACGCGTCATCCCGGAATTGCTCATTATATCCCTATAAATACTCGCCGTCAAGCTTTCTTTGTGATAATTGCTGATTAATTGTTTTTAACGAAAAAGTTTCCGACCGCAATGCTCCTCTGCTCGGAGTCCGGACGATTCACCCCCGGTAAAGTGTTCATGATTCTTTTCGGAAACAAGAAAATTACGGAATTTTTGCGGCATCGGACGGCAAATTTACGGCTGCCGCATATATTGTTTCAAACCATATTGACAACGACTTTCAACAAAGCTATACTGAAAACCGATATTGCGCAATTGCAGTTATCAAATATTTTTCCGTTCACACTCTGAATCCCCCTGTTTCGGGAGCGGCACGGAGTGCGGTTTTCCCGTGATGGGAATTTTTCCGTATCTACGGCAAAAATCGTCTCAGTTGCGCGTATCGCAGCCACGGGTTGACAAATTGCCCGCCTCCCTTTATTGCCCGCAACGGCAAAAAAGCGTATCATTACGGCAGTAAACTCGCCCGCGAACAGGCGGCGGAAAAGGTTAAACGGAAGGGAACGGTCACAGCAATGATACTTGCAGACAAAATCATCAATCTTCGTAAAAAAGCGGGCTGGTCACAGGAGGACCTTGCGGAAATGATCGGAGTTTCGCGTCAATCCGTTTCAAAATGGGAGGGCGCACAGTCCGTACCCGATATGGACAAAGTTCTTCGGCTGAGCCGCATTTTCGGTGTTTCAACCGATTACCTTCTTAAAGATGCAATCGAGGAATGCGAACCTTCCTTTCAATCCTCCGACGACAGTGCCGAGCCTCCGCTTCGCACCGTCACAATGGAACAGGCCTCTGCCTATCTTGAGCTTCGCCGTGTTTCCGCGCCGCGAATTGCGCTTGCAGCTTTTCTTTGCGTTATTTCGCCCGCAGCTTTGATTTTTCTTGCCGCAATGAGCGACAGTCGTGTGATTAATATCAGCGAAAACCTTGCCTGCGGCATCGGTCTTTGTGCCTTGATTCTGCTTGCCGCAATCGGCGTCCTGCTTTTTATTTCAGCCGGCGCAAAGGCAAAGGAATATGAATTTCTTGAAAAAGAACCGTTTGAAACGGAATATGGCGTGGCCGGTATGCTGCGCGAACGCAAAGCTGCATTTGCGCACACCTCCTCAAGGCTCAATATCATCGGAACCATGCTCTGCATACTTTCGGTGATTCCGATTTTTGTTTCCGTCTGCTTTGAAAATGCGGATTTTGCTCCCGCTGCGGCGGTAAGTCTTACGCTTGTTATTGCGGGCATCGGCAGTGCCGCATTCGTGCTCGGGGGAACATATAATTCTGCCGTTGACAAACTTCTCGAAGAGGGCGACTACACCCGCGTAAAGAAGGAAAAAAGTGGATTCGTAAGCCGCATATCTTCCTGCTATTGGCTGATTGTGACTGCGGTTTATCTGCTTATAACATTCGGCATCAAGGGCGGCAATCCCAAAACATCATGGGTCATCTGGCCCGTTGCGGGCATTATTTTTGCCGCACTTTCGGCTTTTTTGAATGCGCTTCCCGCTGCATCTTCAAAACACGGCAAGAAGTAAAACGGAGGAAATGTTAATGAGTAACACACAATATGACAATCTGTGCGGTGAACACTTCGCTTCAACCGAGCGCGAGATCATCCGCATTGACGGACTGAATAAAGCTTTCGGAGAGATAAAGGCCGTTCGAGACCTTTCGTTCCGTGTATGCCGAGGTGAACTTTTTGCCTTTCTCGGTGTTAACGGAGCGGGCAAATCCACAACCATCTCCATAATCTCGGGGCAGCTCCGACGAGACGGCGGCAGCGTCACGATTTTGGGCATGGATGCGGAGCGGGACTTTGAGCACGTTTCCCGAAAACTCGGCGTTGTTTTTCAAAATTCCGTGCTGGATCAGGCATTGACCGTTCGGGAAAACCTCCGCAGTCGAGCCGCACTGTACGGCATCAACGGAAAAGCGTTCAAAAAAAGACTTTCGGAGCTTTCGGAACTTCTCGATTTCGGTGATCTTATGAACCGAACCGTCGGCAAGCTCTCCGGCGGGCAGCGGCGGCGAATTGACATTGCGCGTGCGCTTTTACACGAACCCGAAATTCTTATTCTTGACGAGCCCACGACCGGACTGGACCCGCAGACGCGCCTCCTTCTTTGGAGCGTTGTTATGCAGCTTCGTGCCGAACACGGGCTTACGGTGTTTCTGACCACTCACTATATGGAAGAAGCCGCCGATGCAGACTACGTTGTAATATTGGATTCCGGCAGCATTGCTGCTGAAGGCACACCGCTGGAGCTGAAAAACAGGTTCACAGGTGATTTCATAACGCTTTACGGCGTCACGCCCGAAAAAGCCGCCGCTCTCGGCGAATACAGAGTTGAATCCACACGCGACGGCATTCGCATTGCCGTAAAAAACACGGCGGAAGCAACGCAGTTGATTTTGAAACATCCCGAACTGTTCACCGATTACGAAATCAAAAAAGGCGGAATGGACGATGTGTTCCTTGCCGCAACTGGCAAAAAACTTTCCGGAGGTGTCGAATCATGACAGGTTGTTACAATCTTTTTATTCGCAATTGCAAACTTTTTTTCAAGGATAAAGGCATGTTCTTTGCCTCGCTGATAACGCCTGTTATCCTTTTGGTGCTTTATGCCGCATTTCTTGCAAATGTGTATCGCGACAGCTTTATTTCCGCTCTTCCGGAGGGTTTCCCCGCTGCGGAAAAGCTCATCGGCGGCATTGTCGGCGGGCAGTTGGTTTCATCCCTGCTTGCGGTAAGCTGCATCACGGTATCATTTTGCTGCAACATGACCATGGTTTTGGACAAGGTCACGGGTGCAAGACGGGATCTTACCGTTTCCCCCGTCAAAAAGTCCACGCTTGCGCTGAGCTATTATCTTGCAACTTTTGCTTCAACGCTGCTTGTCTGCCTTATTGCGGCAGGTGCGGGATTTATCTATCTTGCAAAGGTCGGCTGGTATCTTTCCTTTGCCGACGTGATGCTGCTGTTTGCGGACATAGTTCTGCTTGTGCTTTTCGGCACTGCACTTTCAAGCATTGTGAACCGTTTTCTGACGACTCAGGGGCAGGTTTCCGCTGTCGGCACGATCGTCAGCTCGGGTTACGGTTTTATCTGCGGCGCATATATGCCGATCGCACAATTCAGCACCGGCTTGCAGCACATCCTTATGTTTCTGCCCGGAACATACGGAACAAGCCTTATTCGCAATCATGCCCTCCGCGGTGCGTTCTCCGCGGCAGCGGATGCTGGTCTTGCTCCCGAAGTTATTGACGTAATTAAGAAATCCATCGATTGCAGGCTCAGCTTTTTCGGAACGGATGTAAGCCTTCCGGCAATGTTCGCCGTCCTTTGCGGGGGAACGGTTCTGCTCGTTGCGCTGTTTGTTCTGCTGAATATACTATGCGGTGTGAACCGGCGAAAAAAATATTCGCAATGATCAAGCACCGGTTATTGCACTGAAATTATAAAACAGATTTTTTCGAATTTTTCATCCAACCTCCGGCGCGATGCGCACGGATAATGCAGCGGCGGTCATCGCGAACGGTGAGCAACAAACGGAAACGCCCCGACCGAACAGCTTTTGCGGAACCGGTTATCTTTAAACTGTGTTATCCTAAAAAACCGACACAATATTTCATGTGTCATTTTATGTGTTTTTATAAGGAAGGAAAATATGCTTAATATCAAACACTTAACAAAAACTTACGGCAGCAAAAAGGCGGTTGACGACCTTTCTCTGCACATTGCACCTGGAGAGATTTACGGCTTTATCGGCCATAACGGCGCAGGCAAAACAACAACACTCAAAAGCTGCGTCGGAATCCTTCAGTTTGATGCAGGCGAAATACTTGTGAACGGCACTTCCGTTCGGAAGGACCCCTTGACCTGCAAAAAACTCATCGCCTATATTCCGGACAATCCCGACATGTATGAGTTTATGACAGGCATCAAATATCTCAACTTCATCGCGGATATTTTCGGCATCGGAGCGGAGGAGCGGGTACAGCGCATCAATAAATATGCGGACATGTTTGAGCTCACCGCCTCGCTTGCGCAGCCTGTTTCATCCTATTCCCACGGCATGAAACAAAAACTTGCCGTTATCGCAGCTTGGATTCACTCTCCGAAGCTTATCATTATGGACGAGCCTTTTGTCGGGCTCGATCCCAAAGCAGCGCATACTTTGAAAGGACTGATGCGGGAAGTCTGCAATGACGGCGGCGCAATCTTCTTTTCGACCCATGTGCTTGAAGTTGCGGAAAAGCTTTGTGATAAGGTTGCGATCATCAAAGGCGGCAGGCTCATCCGTTCCGGAACCATGGACGAGGTCAAAGGCGATGAAAGTCTTGAATCCGTTTTTCTCGATCTTGAAGCCGAATAAACTTCGGAGGCGCACTTATGCTTAAAATTCTTCTTAAACGGCAGCTCTATGAACTCAACCGAAGCTTTTTCTATGACCCCAAAAAGGGCAAAAGCCGTTCAAAGTTCGCATCCGCCGCGTTCATCGTGCTGTATGCCCTGCTTATGGTCTGCGTGCTGGGCGGAATGTTCGCATTTTGCGCTTATCAGCTTGCAAACCCGCTCCGTGCCGCCGGGCTCGACTGGCTCTATTTTGCATTGTTCGGCATAATCGGGCTGATGTTCGGCGTTTTCGGCAGTGTGTTCAACACCTATGCCGCGCTCTACAAAGCAAACGACAACGACCTTTTGCTCTCCCTTCCCGTGCCCGTCGGAAGCATTCTGCTTTCTCGGCTGCTGGGCGTCTATCTTATGGGGCTGATGTTCTCGGCGGTTGTGTTCGTTCCGGCAGCGATAGTTTACCTCTGCATTGATTTCTCCGTCGGCACGCTTTTGGGCTGCATTCTCGGAATGCTGTCAATCTCCGTCTTCGTTTTTGTTCTGTCCTGCGCATTGGGTTGGGTGGTTGCAAAAATCGCCTCCAAGCTGAAACGGAAAAGCTTCCTCACGGTCATAATATCGCTTGTGTTTATCGGCGGGTATTATTATGTTGTAAACAATATCCCGACCCTTTTAATGCAGTTTACGCAATATGCCGGCGCAATAGGGGCAGGCGTCAAAAACTTTGCTTACCCTGTTTACCTTTTCGGGCGGATGTCGGCGGGAAACCTTGTTTCCGCTCCGCTGCCCGTATTCGGCACAGCCGCGCTTGCATTGCTTACATTTTATGTTATGTCGAAGAGTTTTTTAAAGCTTGCAACCGCTTCTTCCGATACCGTAACCGCAAAGTATAATCGTAATGCACGACAAAAGGCAAGCGGCGTTTTTCCCGCTTTGCTCAAACGTGAGTTTAGCCGATTCACCGCAAGCCCTGCATATATGCTCAATTGCGGTTTTGGCGTTATAATCATGCCCATTGCAGGCATTCTGCTTCTTATCAGGGGCGCAGCTCTTCGTTCAATGCTGTTTGGGCTTTTCGACAGCAACACGGGAACGATTGCGATACTTGCTGCCGCCGCCGTCTGCCTTGTGTCCACAATGAACGATATGACTGCGCCGTCCGTCTCTTTGGAAGGAAAAACGCTTTGGATTCTGCGTTCAATGCCCGTAACCACGCAGCAGATCCTCCGTGCAAAGCTTGCAATGCAGCTCCTGCTGTCCGGAATTTCGGTGCTTTTCGCCGCGATCTGCACATGCATCGCATTTGCCGTGCCGATAGGTTCAACGATTGCGGTAATCCTTGCATGTCTTTCCCTCGTTGTCCTTCTTGCCGAATTCGGGTTGTTCCTTGATCTCAAAAAGCCGAATTTGAATTGGACGACCGAAATCACGCCCATAAAACAGAGTTCAAGCGTGATGTTCGCTCTTTTAGGCGGGTGGCTGTACGTATTGCTGTTCGGGACCGGTTGGTTTCTCGGTGCACATGCACTCGGAGCGGAGCTTTACCTCATGCTGTTTTTTGCACTGAACATGATTCTTTCTGCGGTACTGCGTTCGTGGCTAATGCGCAGCGGAACCGATATTTTTGAGAGTTTGTAAATTTATTATTCAACTTCGTATTGAATTATTTCAAAAGGGCATCTCCAAACCTGTCGGAGATGCCCTTCATCATTTCATAAACCGACGTAAACGGAATCAATTTCCCGGGAAATAATTGCTTCCTTCAACCCAATCGGCTCAATTTCCCGGGAAATAAAGTCAAAAATTCTTCGGTTCCTTGCTGAATATTTCGACTTAATCCGAATATTTCTGTTCGAGGTGTTTATTAAACAGATAGGATTCATAGTCACCGACGGAAAATGCACGTTCCGAGGCTGCATCGCCGTACCGTTCCGCAAGCTCCGCAAACGTAATTTTCCTTGCTTCGCGCTGTGCAAAAGTGTCTTCTTCGTTAATTCGGCGCATTATTTCCTCAATACCGTCAATTTTCAGGTTGCCGATTCTCCATTCAGGAGACATATGCGTGTAATTGTACCAAATGTCAAAATTATTCGTAATATTGAGAACAATGAAATCTCCGTTGGAATAATCCGGATTCTTGCTGCACTTCAGCAGACTTTCAACGCATTCCGCTTCGGTGCGCAATTCTTCATACTGCCAATAGTACGGCACGAGGCATTGCGGGATGTCACTCTTGATAATTCGAATCGGATAGAGCTTGCGATTTTCACCGTCGCAGCTTCCCGCATGAACAAAGAATTTAAAGCTCTGCCCGATCTGCCGGCAGCGTTCGGCAAGTTTCAGCTTTTCCGCAAGTTTCGGAAGTTCCGCAACTTCATGCTTGTTCTCTGCATTTATAAACGCCTGCCACCGCGGTGCAATGCCGTTTTGCAGCAGAATTTCCGTCGCTTTCAGCAATTCCGAATACGCACCTTTTCGGCCGATGTACCTATCCGTCGTTTCCTCTCCGCCGAAGAATGTGAGCTGAACGATTTTTACGCCGACTTCACGGAGAAACTTTGCATACTCCCCATCTCTGACGAGCCGCCAAAAACTTGCAAGCTCAAACCTTTGCGGTTCGCAATTAACGCTCAACGCCTTGTCGCGTTCCCAGCGCGCTCTGTATTCCCCGCAAAAATCCGGTTCGCGAAGCCAGCTGTAATATTCAATTTGTTCAAAGTACGGGCGAAAGCTGTTCACAAGCATTTCGTCTGCACCGTTTTCCGGCGGAATATTCGGCAATCGGCCGAGCCAGCAATGCCTGCATCGGTTCGGACATCCGTACATGTCAACCACCAAAGCAAGTTTTCTGCTTTTTTCAATGTTAATACTCATACAATTGGTACTCCCGTTAAAATATCGGCACCCGCCGAACAACAGCGAGTGCCGCATTTTTCTGCTTTATTCAGTTAATAAAGTACTTTCGCAGCCGAGTTATTTATTCCTGCTCGGCAAGCGAACCCGCAACGCGGACGCCGGGAAGCATAACCGCAAACGGTCCGCTGTAGTTCTTGCTGTCGTAGCGTTCGGTTGTGAACTTCATCCCGCCGCTGCAGGCATTGATGCTGCCGTTTACCGAACCGCCGGTCACGATGCGAACGCGTTCCCCGTCGAAAAGGTACGCAAGGCGAATTTCTCCGCCGAAATGTCCGGACATTGTATCCATCTGGAAATCCGAGAATGTAACGGCGTAAAGATAAGGTTCTTTTTTCATTTCTTCAAACGAAACACTGCCGTTTTCGCAGCTGTATGCGGAATAATCGCCCGTGGGCTCAATGCCGAGATAATAACTCATTCTTGCGCCGCCGTGCAAAGTTTCAACCTTGCCGTCGGCAATCACGGAGCGATCCTTCATGGGAATCGCTTCACTGCTGAAGGGAACCTTTGCGCGAAGGGTCATGTTGAGCCTTTCACCGTCTTTCATCTCGGGCTGGACATCCGTTCCGACCTTCCATGTTGAATACCCGGGATAGACCATTCCCGCACTGCTGCGCGCAATGTAATAGGAAAGCACTTCCGCCGCATTCTCGCCCGAGAGAATCAGGTTGTAAGTTCCGCTCGGCAGTTCCGCACGGGCAATTGCCCTGTCCGCCACCTCGCGGAGCGCGGTTGTGACCTTTTCGCGCAGCGCATCGCAATTCAGATTGTCGTAGCCGAATGAATGATAAACTTCAACATCCTCGGGTTCCTTGCACTGAACGACGAATTCGCCGTCAACATCGTTTTTATAATAGCAAACGTCCGTTCCGTTATCGCCGAGGATACGGGTTTTGACCTGCTTTGAGAAAATCTCCGCCGAGTTCACGAATGCACGCGGATCGTTATCCGCCGCAAACAATGCCGCAGCAAAACGCTTTGCCGCCTCTTCAGCCGAAACCTCCGCAAGGCTGCCTGCGGCCGCAATGGGTTCACAAGCCTGTTTTTCAGGCAGTTCATAATACGGGTTGCCCGCAAAAGACGCCGCATGTTTCGCTTCCTTAAGGAGGGTCAGCACTTCCTGCTCCGACTGGGACGGCACGATGGTGACCTGTGACCTGCCGCGCATCGGCTTGCCGTCCTTTTCGTAATCGCAAAACACTTCAACGTTGTATTTATGGGTATCCCTGATGCGGCGCATATCCTGCCTGCGGCGAATAAAGAAAACTTCCGCAGTGTGTTCTTTCTTTTCGTTGATGCGCCACGTTTTGATTTCAGCTTCTTTTAATGCGTTTTTAATAATATCTATCATAATAAAAGCATCCTTTCGAATCAAAATTCTTTCCGAACTTCATCAGCCCAGACGAATTGTCGCCTTGATGTAGGGACCGCCGTCCGAAACTTTGACCCATTCTTTGTAGCCCTTGCCGCATGCTCCGCAGCCGCCGAGTTCGATATTGTCGCTCATCATCGTGATGGACTTGAGCAGGTCGGGAACATAGCCCGTCAGCACGACAGGGGAAAAGATCCTGCCTGTCAGCTTGCCGTCCTTGATTTCCCTTGCAAAGTTGACCATGCACTGAATGCCCCAGTTTTTGGGGTCTTCCATGCCGGAGCTGGGTTCTTCAAGCAGCATTCCGTATTTTACGGAAGCGATCATGTCTTCAACTTTATCGCTGCCGGGTTCGAAATAGGTGTTCGTCATGCGCGTATACGCCTTGCGCTCATAGCTCTCGCGCCTGCCGTTGCCGGTGGGTACGGTGCCAAGGAACATTGCGGACTGCGCATCGCTGATGCCTGCTTTAAGAATGCCCTTGTCAATGATAACGGTGTCGTGAGACAGGGTGCCTTCATCATCAAAGAAATAGGTTGCAACCTCGCGCTGAGCGCAGCCGTCGTGCATGGTAACGAGCGGGGATGCCACCTGCTTGCCGATATAGGACTGTGCAAGAGCTCTGTCCTTAACGAACATATCCATTTCAACGCCGTGACCGAACGCTTCATGAACGATCATGCCCGTGACTTCGGGTGTGCAGATGCATTCATAAGTGCCGGGTTCCATGGGTTCGGCGTTCAAAAGATCCGTAACGGTCTTTACGCACTGCGGAATTGCAGACTCCATTTTATCAAGCAGCTCCGCACCGCCGAGGTTGGAGAATCCGCGGAAGCTCTGCTTGATTTCCTCACCCTTTGCCGCAACAAGAGCCATGATGCCCGTTGAATAGAGCACGGACTGTTCAAGCTCACGGTTTGCGGAAAGGAAGAGCTTGTGATATTCCTGATAGTTGAAGCCCGTTATTGCGTCAAGAATGCGTTCATCGGCTTTAACAGCCTTTTCGCGCAGCGCGGTCACGGTTTCAATCAACTTTTCGTCGCCGACCTCGCGGGGATGAATTTCGTAATTCGTTGCCTCGCAAAGCGTGCAGGGCTCATCGCTGATGCATTTGTACTCCGCTTCTTCGGTTCCTTCGGGAATGAAGTTTGCGGGATTCATGAGCTGCTGCTCGATTTCTCTTTCAATTTCGGGCAGGTTTTCTGCCGTGATTTCGTTTGTGCTGTATTCGGCATAGCCTTTGCCGTCATAGACCTTCACGATCATGCCCTTGCCGCCGAATGCGTTTGTTGCGGAAATTGCAACGCCGCTTCGCGATGCACGATAACCTTTTTCATAATTATCGGTGATGAGCACGGATGCATATTGGTATTTTTCGTTCAGCTTTGCAAGAAGCTGCTTCGCAAGCGGCTTCTTTTGCGCAATGTATTCGCTGTGTGTAACTTTTTGCATATTAAAAACACTGTCTCCTTTCGAGCGTTGTCTTTAATCTATATTATACCCCCGCCGGACATAATGTCAAGCGAATACGGAACGATGTTGCGGAATTGACACACTGCGGCATCAAAGTGCGCGGCCCGTCCGTTCTCTTTTTTAAAACGCTCTTATTAATTTGCTTTTTTGCGAAAAAAAGCTTATAATATCGTAAACGGAATCCGCATCCGCACGGTGTGCGGCGGAGTGAATTTAACTTTAAAAAGCAATAATTAATACAAATTCGGAGGGTACACTCATGCAGTATGTAACACTCGGCAAAACCGGGCTTAAGATTTCCCGCGTCGGTTTCGGCGGCATCCCCATTCAGCGCATCGATGCGGAAAAGGCAAAGCCGCTTATCGACGCCCTTATTGAATGCGGAATAAACTATATCGACACGGCACGCGGCTACACCGTCAGCGAAGAATACATCGGCGGCGCAATCGACGGACGGCGTGACAAGTTCGTTCTTGCAACAAAGAGCATGGCACGCACACGCGAAGCAATGGAGGCAGACATTGAAACAAGCCTCCGCAACCTCCGCACCGACTATATCGACCTGTATCAGGTACACAACCCAAGCATGGAACAGCTTGACACCGTAATCGGTGCGGGCGGCGCACTGGAGGCACTTTTTGCGGCGCGCGATGCGGGCAAAATCGGGCATATCGGCATCACCGCACACTCGCTGACGGTTTTTGAACGTGCGCTTGAGCTTGACTGGGTTGAAACGATCATGTTCCCTTATAACATTGTTGAAAGCCAGTGCGAACCCCTGCTGCAAAAATGCCGAGACAGGAATATCGGCTTTATCGCAATGAAACCCATGGCGGGCGGTGCAATTGAAGACGGACGCATTGCAATGCGTTACCTTGCCGCAAACGAGCTTGTAACCGTCACGATCCCCGGCATGTACTGCGCAGAGGAAGTTCAAACAAATTCCGCCGCCGGTTCCGACACTTCGCCCCTTACCGATGAGGAAAATGCCGAGATCGCAAAAATCCGTTCCGAACTGACGGGCAATTTCTGCCGCCGCTGCAACTATTGCGCCCCCTGCACCGTCGGCATCAGCATCCCGAATGTGTTCCTGTTTGCAGGCTATCTCGAACGCTACGGGCTTGCCGATTGGGCAAAAGGACGCTATAAAACCCTCCCCGTAAAAGCAAGCGCATGTATCGGCTGCGGCAAATGCGAACCCCGCTGTCCCTACGGACTGCCGATAAGAAGCATGCTTAAAAAATGCGCAGAGGAGTTTGGGGAATAAACAGCATTTAACCCTTGGGCGGATTGTGTACACTGCATGTGCGCAGTCCGTCCGCAGCCATTGATTGATTAACGATTCAAAGCACTGTCAGGAGTATACCATGAAAGAAATAGCAATTTTTTCTATTGCAGTCATCGTTGTTCTTTTCGCCGCAGCAGGCTGTATCAATCTTTATAAGAAAAAGAAATACGAAAAAACTTTATATTTTATTCAAACAGGGAATCCGTTCAACAAAGTAATGCAAGATATCGGGCTTATCGGAGAGTACTTTACGTATCAATGCATTGCTCCGCTCAACGGCTACAAAAAGTTCATCTTTAATTGTTATCTTCCCAAGGCCGACGGAGAAACGACCGAAGTTGATGTCATTCTTCTTCACGAATCCGGAATCTATGTTTTTGAATCAAAAAATTACAGCGGTTGGATATTCGGGAACGAGTCGCAGACCTTTTGGACCCAAACTCTGCCCTCCGGGAAGGGTAAATCTCAAAAGTCGCGTTTTTTTAACCCGATAATGCAAAACGCGGGGCATATCAAGCAGTTGAAAGCTTTTCTTGCTTCTGACAACCTTCCTATATACTCATACGTTTTATTCAGTGATCGTTGTGAATTGAAGAATGTTAAGCTTGAAAAAACGCACACTGTCGTCATCCACCGCGCCGATGTGCTTTCACGAATTCAGAAAAACTATGCAGAAAAGGGAAATCAGCTTTCCGTTGAACAGATCGATGCAATTTTCGAAAAGCTTTCCCCGTTAGCTGCTGTCGATGAATCCGTAAAACAACAGCATATTAAAAACATTAACGAGAAGTATAAACAATCCGCAAAAGCAAAACCCGTTGAACCCGCCGCCGTTGACGATCCGAACCAAGACAGCAATGATGTTTCTTAATCATTAAGAGTTTTTAAAAAAACTGTTGACAAATGCCCCGAAGTGTGATAAACTTATCAAGCCTTAGGGGTATGATGTAATGGTAACATAGCGGTCTCCAAAACCGTTCTTCTGAGTTCGAGCCTTAGTACCCCTGCCAAAGAAAAGTCCGAGCGATTTCGCCCGGACTTTTTTGCTGTCGAAAATCAAAAAGCGGCAATCAGCCCGAATCCCGTGCAACGGTGTTCCCCCAAAATTACGCAGACGCACTTGAACTCCGACAGGAAAACGGAAGGTTGATTATTCCGTGGGCAGCAGAAACATCGGAATAACGTTCAACGCTGTTAAGGCTCTTTTCGGCGAAAATGCAGTCGAATGAATACCTGTTTGCATAAGTTTTTGATTTTTCAGCAGGAAAATTCAAAAAGCTGTTGACATTCTGCGAGATATTTGGCATAATTGACTTTGGCGCAATGTTCGCCGCATTATTTTTCTTTGGAGAAACAAAAAATGAAACGAATCGTTATTGCACTGGGCGGCAACGCATTGCAGGAAGCAGGCAAGCCCGCAACCGCAGAGTCCCAGCTTGAAGTTGTTGAAAAAACTTCCGAATACATCGCAGACATCATCGAAAGCGGCTATGATGTCGTTCTTGCGCACGGCAACGGCCCGCAGGTCGGCAGGATCGTGCTTCAGAACGAATATGCTTCCGCCGTCACTCCCGCAATGCCCTTTGACGTTTGCGGCGCAATGAGCCAGGGCTACATCGGCTACCACATGCAGCAGGGGCTTGAAAAGGTCCTCCGCGCCCGTAAAAACGGAAAGCGCGTTGTGACTGTTGTTACGCAGGTTGTTGTTGATAAGGATGACCCGAAGTTCAAAGCACCCTCAAAACCCATCGGCCCCTTCTATACCGAAGACGAAGCCCGCAAGCTTGAAGCCGAAAAAGGCTACACCATGAAGGAAGATGCCGGCAGGGGTTGGCGCAGGGTTGTTGCTTCCCCCATGCCCGTTGAAATCGTTGAGCTTGACGCCGTTAAATGCCTTATGAACGGCGGCTTCATCGCCATCACCGTCGGCGGCGGCGGAATCCCCGTAATCAAAGACGAAAACGGCAACTATATCGGCACGGCAGCCGTTATCGACAAGGATCTTGCATCAGAACGCCTCGCAGAGGACATCGATGCCGATGCACTCGTTATCCTGACCGCTGTTGAACAGGTTTGCATCAATTTCGGCAAACCCGAACAGAAATCCCTCTCAACCATGACCGTTGAAGAGGCTCGCCGCTATATGGCGGAAGGGCATTTCGCACCCGGCTCCATGCTGCCCAAGGTTGAAGCTGCCGTCAAGTTCGTTGAAAGCAAGCCCGGCAGAAAGGCCATCATCACTTCCCTCGACAAGGCGGTTGAAGCTCTTGAGGGCAAGGCAGGCACTACCGTTTGCTGATGCTTAACAAAATATAAAACATTTCGATAACATGCCATAATCAAAATGTTTTCTGCTGTTTATCGCAGCATAATCCGCAAACATGCCCCTGAAAGATCGATCCTTTCGGGGGCATGTTTGCTTGTTTTAACTTCTGCTCACGGTCAATTTCCGTCGGTTTATTATCGGTTGGTTTTAAACATCGTTTCTGTTTTTTCCCCCGCATACATGCTTTCGTTCAAAAAAGATGCGCTTCCGAAATAATTTTTTCCGCAACCGTGATATCGGCGGGACAAAGCTCGAAGTCTGCAAGTTCCGATGGGTAAACAAAACGAATTTCTTTATGTTCAATGCAGCGCGGGTCGCTGCCGATGATCGCTGTTCGGAACACTGTGAGCTGAATTTCAATATCCGGATATGAATGCAAAACGCGCATAAATTCGCCCTTTACGCAAAGATCGACGTCCAATTCTTCGCGGCATTCACGCAGCACGGCTTGTTCCGGAGTTTCCCCGGGTTCGATTTTTCCGCCCGGAAATTCCCATTTCAGCGCACGGGTTTTGTTTTCCGCACGCCGACAGATGAGAATTTTACCATCCTTTTCAATGATTGCAGCAACAACTTCAATCCGTTTTGATTCGTTGCTGTCGCTTTTTGAAGTTGAAACGGGTTCGTGCTTCGCACTCTTGCGGCGCAAATTCAGCCGCAGCGTTTTAAGATGCGCCTTCTGTTCCGCCGTTATGCGAAAACTCTCAACCGCCTTCTGAATCGTTTTGTTGTGCACCCACGGGGAAAGCCTGTGTTCTTCAACAAAGGGAACGGTCGAATCGTATTGCTTTGCAAGCGCAGTTGCAAAATACCATGCCTGCATCATATTCACATAGTATTCTTCCGAACATACGGAGGCGGCAAGGGCATTGATTTCGGAAGCAAACTCTTTTTCAAGGTAAAAACACATCAGCATCCGCAGCCCGAAACGCACCGTGCAAGGATGTGCCGATTGCAGCCATTTTTTGATTATCGGCAAAAGCTCCCCGGTATGCTTTGCAAAAACGCGCGGAGTCATGCTGTCGCAAACAGCCCAGTTTGTTACGTACGGAAGGAACGCTTCAATCGTTTTTACGGCGGAATCGAAATCACCTATGCTCTCCGCAATGTATGCATGAACAAGGTTCTGTTCGTGATATTCATGCGGCAGTGCGGAAAGAAATTCGTTAATTCCCGCATTTTTCCCGAACCGTTTTGCAATGCTGCGGAGCTGCGGCGTGCGCACGCCGATAATGCTTTCCCGCAGAACGTTCGGAATCAGCTTTGCCGTAAAATCCGCATATTCTTCATCGCGCGCGGCAAATATCGCATTCAGCATTTCTTTTTCAACTTCAACAGACATTTCAGGCTCCTTTGTTATTCATTGTTTCATCAATTTTTTATAAACATTGATGTTCTCATCAATATGTTTTGTTTAAAAGAATTCGACGCACCCGAACCGAGTGCGCCGAACACAGTTTCAAAGCCGTGAATCTCAGCTGCCGATTAATTCAGCTGCCGAACTCAGCCGTTAAGTATTGCGCGGCGAAGAATTGCAAGCGCGTCAACCGTGTCAACAACACCGTTGCCGTCCATATCCGCACGCTCTGCCTGTTCGGGTGTGAGTGCGGCAATACCCATTGCCCCGCGCAGTGCAAGCAGTGCATCCGCAGTTTCGACAACGCCGTTGCCGTCAACATCGCCTGCCGTACCGGGCTGGGAATTGTAATCGGTGATCTCAACATCGACCGCACCGAGTTCACCGTAACGATAAACCGTGAACACATAGCTCTTGCCTGCTTCAAAAACATAGTCGTCATTTCTGCCGTGCGCCGTGCCTATATCGCTGACAAGCCCGATCTGAGGGCCGTCATCATGCCAATAACGCGGGTTTGCAATGCACCAGTCGTATGTGCCTGCGGGAATGCTTACGGTGACGCTTTCGCCGTTGAAAACGATATCCGTTTCGGTCATGAAGTTGCCGTCCGCATTCTCGGGGAGCTTATACTCAAAGCGTGAATAAAGCTCTTCCGCGCCTTCTGCGCCGTAAGCCAGGACATCACCCGTTTCGGGAATGCCGACGCCGTATTCAACAGCATCCGCATCAAGCAGCATCTGGAAGCCGGAACCGTCAAGATAAACTTCGTCAATAACGCGGAGCGTTACGGAAGCTTTGGTGATATCGAAATAATTTGCAGTCACAATGATGTTTGCGTTGACTGCCGCACCGTTGTAATCCCAACCCGTGAAGGCATAGCCCTCGTGTGCGGGAACGGTGGGGAAGTCAGCCGCAGTGAGTACGCTGCCCTTGTCAACGGTTGCCGTCGAAATCGTTTCGTCTGACAATCCGTCAACAAAAGTTACGGTGCATTCATCGCCGATAACGGAACCGACGGGAAGGTTATTTGCAATATAAAGACCGCAAACGAGCACCGCCGAACCGTTTATCATGCCGAGGTCCGTTGCCGCGCCGGTTGCCGTGTCAATAACGGCAAGGCCGCCGTTACCGTAATCGGAGAACCTTGCCCAGAAGAGCTGGTTCGTGTTGTGATCATATGCCATGGACTGGAAGCGTTTGTGACCGAAACCCGTGCTGCCGATAAGCGTGCCGACACCTGTTTGCAGGTCGATGCTGTACAGTTTGCTTGCATTTGAGTAGCTTTCGGTAAGAACATATGCCGTGCCGTCGGTTGAAATCGCAAGCGTCATGGGTGTTTCACTGCCGCACACAATTTGTGCAATTTCCGTGACCGCACCGGTTGAAATATCAACGGTGTAAAGGAATTTGCCGGAAGCTGCACCCGTGCCGATTGCGTACATTTTCTGTGCGCTGTGGTCATATGCCATATCGCGAATCGTAACATCGCCGGTGTTCATCGCAGGGTAGGTAACTTCACCCGTTTCGGGGTTGAGGATGAAATAATCCTTTGTCATATAGCCGTAAACATAGCCGCCCGCAAACTCGGCAGCGGTGACATTTGCAGTCATTGTATAGGGCAGCTCGGAAGCGGCAGCGGGATCCGCATCGATGAAGCTGTACCATTTTGAGGAGAAGAAGCCGTTCAACGTTACAGCCGCAGGACCCTGTTCAACGGTGACTGCACACTCGGCGGTGATTCCGCCGTCAACGGTGGTTGCGGTTATAACGGTCTGTCCGACGGAAACGCCGGTCACGAGTCCGTTTGCATCAACGACCGCAATGCTTTCATCCGCGGAAGCAAAGGTAACTTCCTTGTTGTATGCATTCTCGGGAAGAACCGTCCAGTTGAGCTGCGCGCGGCGCTGAGTCTGCACCGTCAGACTCGGAGTCAGTTCAAGGCTTTCGGGCGCAACGGGAGCACCGACATAAACATTGTCAAGGTAGGCAGTGTCATCATGGTTGTTTGAGCTGCTGTCTTTCTGATAACTCCAGCTGAGAACATGCTCGCCGGCGGTGAGTGCATAGCTTACATTCGTCCAGTCAATTTCGCCGGAGAAGAAAGTCCAGGGGCTTGAAGCAACAGGGTTGCCGTCGATAGAGAAAACGAGTTTGTCATAGCGTGCTTCGCTGCTGACTTTGTAGTCAAAGGAAACGATATCGCCCTCTTCCGCCGTGACTGTTGCCGTGACGGTGGATTCGGAACTGCTGACTTGGAAGTTGGTGCTTTTTGCCCAACCGTTCGCACCGTCAACAGTCCAAGGATACTCGCCCTCCGTAACGAACTGAATGTTTCCGTCGGGAACGTTCAGTGCTGCGTCCAATGCTGCGTCGCGAACGCTCAGTGCAAGCGCAGGTGTGCAGGCAAGTGCCAGCAGCATGATAACCGCCGTCATTGCCGCAATAAATCTTTTCATATGGTTCTCCTTTCGTGCCGAGGAAAGTCTTTGCGGAATCACATCGCGTTTTGATGTATTCCGCAAGTGATATTATACATATATCACGAAGAATTTTCAAGTTTTTTTTAAGTGTTTTTATCGGCTTAATCCGTTGTTCGGCCGTGCATTCGGATGTTTTGCCCGAATTTATCGGTATGATGCAATTTTTTCTTGTTCGGGTATTGAATATTTTCTTCAAAAATGTTACCATATTGCTTGAAAACAGAGGCATCCCCGCCGCCTTTGCCCGTTGACGGGAACGGGCGGCGCAAAGTTGCTCTCGGGTGAGCGGTGATTAAACCGCGCTTAGTGCAAAATGTTCCGAATGTTTTGCGCAAAGCCCTTAAACCGGCGTTTACCCAATCAAAAAACGGAGGATAAATTGTTTCTATGGAAAGAAAGAATGCTTGGAAAACCTATTCCGAAGAAGATATTTCAAAGCTCAACGCAATTTCTGCCGAATACGTCAAGTTCCTTGACAACGGCAAAACCGAGCGCGAATGCGTTGCACAGACTGTTGAAATGGCAAAAGCAAAGGGTTATCGCGACCTTAACACCGTCATTGCAAACGGCGAAAAGCTCAACCCCGGCGACTGCGTCTATTCCGACTTCATGGGCAAAGCGCTCATGCTTTTCAAAATCGGCAAACAGCCCATTTTCAAGGGTCTGAACATCGTCGGTGCTCATATTGACTCCCCCCGCATTGACCTTAAGCAGAATCCCCTCTATGAGGACACCGATTTTGCATATCTCGACACGCATTACTACGGCGGTATCAAAAAGTATCAGTGGGTTGCAATGCCCCTTGCAATGCACGGCGTTGTTGCAAAGAAGGACGGCACGCTTGTTAACATCGTTATCGGTGAAGATCCCTCCGATCCCGTCATCGGCATTTCCGACCTGCTTCCTCACCTCAGCCGCGATCAGATGAGCAAAAAGGGTTCCGTTGTTATCGAAGGTGAAGAGCTGAACATCATCATCGGCAGCAAACCCCTCAACGATGAAGAAAAAGAGCCCGTCAAGGCTGCTGTTCTTGCTCTGCTCAAAGAAAAATACGATATCGAAGAAGAGGACTTCCTCTCCGCCGAACTGGAAGTTGTTCCCGCCGGTGCAGCACGCGATTTCGGTCTTGACCGCAGCATGATCATAGGTTACGGCCACGATGACCGCGTTTGCGCATATGCTTCCGTCAATGCGATCCTCAGCATTGACGAAACGCCCGAATACACCTGCTGCTGCCTGCTTGCCGACAAGGAAGAGATCGGCTCCGTCGGCGCAACCGGTATGCACGGCAAGTATTTCGAAAACGCTGTTGCAGAGCTTGTAAACGCAACAGGCGACTATTCCGACCTGCTCGTTCGCCGCGCACTCACCGCCTGCCGTATGCTCAGCTGCGATGTCAGTGCGGGCTATGACCCCAATTTTGCGGGCGTATTTGAACGCAAGAATTCGGCATACCTCGGCAGGGGCGTTTGCTTCAATAAGTACACCGGTTCCGGCGGCAAGAGCGGTTCCAACGACGCCAACGCCGAATACATGGGCAAGCTCCGCAGGCTGATGGATGACGCAAACGTCAACTTCCAGACTGCCGAACTCGGCAAAGTCGATCAGGGCGGCGGCGGCACCATCGCTTACATCTGCGCTAATTACGGCATGGAAGTCATCGACAGCGGCGTTGCAGTGCTGTCCATGCATGCTCCGTGGGAAATCATCTCCAAGGCCGACCTGTACGAAGCAGTTAAGGCTTACCATGCCTTTATGCTGAAGGCATAAAGCGGATTTATCACGAAGAGATAAATCTTTATGCTGAAAGCTTAAAGGGATTTATCGCGAAGAGATAAATCTTTATGCTGAAAGCTTAAAACGGATTTTTTCTGAAAGAACAAATCGATTTTTTCTGAAAGAATAAATCTTTATAGCGAACAAAAACAGGGCTTAGCTGCGAATGAAACGGCAAGGCCCTGTTTTTTGTTGAAATTATTTATGTCTTAATCGGAATTTTCGCCTTTGTTCTCTTCAAAAACAACGGTAATCTTTGTTCCCTTTCCCAATTCACTCGAAATTGAGATTTGAGCTCCGTGACGCAGTGCAATATGTTTGACGATCGCAAGACCGAGTCCCGTTCCGCCCGTGCGCTTGCTGCGCCCCTTATCAACGCGGAAAAAGCGTTCAAAAACGCGGTCAAGCTTATCCTCCGGTATGCCTATGCCCGTGTCCTCAACGGAAATTGCGGGCCGTCCCTCGCTGCCGAAAACAGTTACCGAAACCTTTCCGTTCCGTTTATTGTACCGAATTGCATTATCGCACAAGTTATAAATTAATTCCTCAAGCTGGCTGCGGCATCCGAACGTTTGAAAATGCTCACCCTCAACGGAAATCACAATTCCGTATTTTTCCGCTCCGGGAGCAAGGCTGTTTTCGGTCGCATGTGCCAAGTCAAGCAAATCAACGTTTTCAAAATCATCACGTCCCTCAATGTAATCCAGTTCGCTGAGCTGAATTATGTCTGCAATCAACGACAGCAGACGGGAGGATTCCGAATGAATACGCCGCGCAAAGTTTTGAACATCCTCTTCCTTTGCAATGCCGGTGGCAATCATTTCGGCATAGCCGGAAATGCTCGTGAGCGGGGTTTTCAGCTCGTGCGAAACATTTGCCGTGAATTCCTGCCGCATCTGTTCCATATTGTTTTTTGCTGCCTGACGCTGCTTCAGGGTTTCAACAAAGGGCTTCAGCTCGTCAAACGGAACCGCAAACTCGCTGCCGTCCGCATGTTCCGCAATGCCCTGAAGCGGAGTGATAAGCGTTTTTGTAATGCGTTTTGAAAGATTTATTGCAAACAACGCTGCACCGACGGCGAGCGCAAGCAGCGAAGCACCCGCGAAAAGGAGATTTTCAGCTGCGGAATCGCCGCCGTGTACGGACAAAAGCAAATAGTCACCGTTGTTAAGCCTTGTTATCGTGCAGAAATTCAAATTAAAAAAAGAGCCGTTCCATTTGCAAAGCAGGGCTGCTGTCTGACCCTTTTTCTCATCAAGCTTCATTCGCAAACGTTCGATGGTTTTGCCTGCGAAACAGCAAAGCGCAGAATTGCTGCCGCTTTTTAAATCGTCAATCGAAACGCTCTCCGCATTTCCCGCCGCATTCACCGCTTTAACCCGCTGCAAATCTTCCGAAACAAGTGCAATGCAGCCCTTTTGAGCAAATGCCCTTAACCGATGAATTTCTCCGGTTGAATCATAGATTTCCTTTGCGGAACATGCAAGCGTTTCCGCGCCTGCTTCCCGCTCCGATAATGCGGATGCAGCACCGAAAATGCTTCCGACTGCAAACGCCGACAAAAGCACAATAAGAATAAACGGTATACATTGATTGTAGATTTTCTTTGTCATTGCATTTCTATTTTGTATCCGACATTTCGAACCGTTTTTATCAGATCCCCGCATGAACCGAGCTTTTGCCGAAGTGTTTTGACGTGAACGTCCACCGTTCGGCTTTCACCCGCAAAATCGGTTCCCCAAACAAGAACCATCAGCTTTTCGCGGCTCAGTACCATTCCGCAGTTGGAAACCAGAGCTTTAAGCAGCTCATATTCGGTATATGTCAGTGCGCATTGCCGTCCCTCGGCGCACACAAGCCTTCGCCCGTCATCCAACGAAATGCCGCCGACACTGTAATTATTCGGAGCCGCTCCGTCTGTTCTGCGTAAAACGGCTTTGACCCTTGAAATCAATTCCGAAACCCCGAAAGGTTTTGTTATGTAATCATCGGCTCCGCTGTCCAGCCCGCGTACCGCATCCGCTTCGCCTGACTTTGCACTCACAATTATTATCGGAATCTTTCTTGTTTCGGCGGAATCCCTCAGTCGGCGCAAAATTGTCAATCCGTCCTCGCCCGGCAGCATGAGATCCAATATCACAAGCGTGGGAAGACGCCTTGCAACAGCTGAAAAAAAGCTTTCGGAATCTTCAAAAAGCTCCGTACCGAAACCGCTGTTTTTCAAGGCATAGCATTCCATTTGCCCTATATTCTCATCATCTTCAACGATATATATCATTCGCTCCTCTTTCCGTCCGACTTTGCGGAAACACTGTTTCGCGTTAAATTATAGCCTTTTACCAACATTTTTGCAAGGCGTCCGAAGCAAGATTCCCCTTAAACGCAAACACGCCCGCAGAGTTTTCGCTGCGGGCGGTGTTGTCAAATGCTAATCCTTGAAATCCGTTTCCCGTTTCCTTCAAGGCGTATTTTTCAAAGCATACTTTTCTCTGTATTCGTTATAGCTTTTCACAAACTCTTCGTTGTTTGTGTTTTTGAGATTATGCAGATACGCATGTGCATCCATCATGCCCTCAACAAGCTCCAGTTTGCAAACAGCAATATTCGAACAGTGATCGCTTATTCGCTCGAAATTTGCAAGAATATCATTCAAAACAAATCCCAGCTCAATGGTGCATTCGCCGTCCTTAAGCCGTTTGATATGCGCGGCGCGAATGTTTGTGTTGAGCTCGTCAACAACCTCTTCAAGCGGCTCAACACGCCTTGCAGCATCCGCAGAATCGGAAACGAACCCCCCGATTGCTATGCCGACGATCTCATCGATCGCACCCGTCATTACCTTAAGCTCCGCCTGCGCCGCGGGAGAAAAGCTTAATTTCTTTTCCGCCATTTCGCGTGCACTCTGAGCAATGTTCAGCGCATGGTCGCTTATGCGTTCAAAATCCGTTATTGAATGCAGAATTTTTGTAACATCGCGGCTGTCCGCATCCGAAAGCTCCTGCATAGAAACTTTTACAAGGTATGTGCCGATTTCATCTTCGTAATTATCGGCCTCTTTTTCAAGCTTTGCAACCTCATTATAGCCTTTTTCGCTGTAGTTCCCGAGCAGCGCAATTGCAGCCTGAACGCTTTTCCGCACAAGCTTCGCCATATCCGCCGCAAGTACACGCGTTTGTTCAACCGCAATTGCGGGTGTTGCAAGCAGCCTTTCGTCAAGCATGACCGGCTGCGGATCATCCTTTGAATCGGGAATGGACAGCACCGCAAGCCTTTCAAGCTGTTTTCCGAACGGCAGCAGCATCAGCGTGTAAATCACGCTGAACAGCGTGTGCACAATCGCAATCTGAAACGTGTCGATTGTTTTATCCATAAAATCGAACTTCAGGAATGCGTTCAGCGTGTAGAAAACAATCGTGCAGATAATTGTTCCGATTACATTAAAGTACAGATGAATAAACGATGCTCTTCTTGCGTTTTTGGTTGTTCCGATCGCGGCAATCATTGCGGTTATGCATGTGCCGATATGCTGACCCATGATTATCGGTATCGCACTGCCGAATGTGACCGCACCGGTTGCGGAAAGAGCCTGCAAAATGCCTACCGAGGCGGAAGAGCTTTGAATTATTGCCGTCAAAATGCAGCCGACAACTATCGAAAGAATCGGATTTTTTCCGAAAATTACGAATAGGTTTGTGAATTCGGGCACATTTTTGAGCGGTTCAACGCTTTCGCTCATTATATTCATGCCGAACATCAGCACGGCAAAGCCGATCATGACCGAACCGATGTTGCGTCTGCGTTCGCGCTTTGAAAACATTTGAAGTGCAACGCCTATGATGGCAAGAATCGGCGTGAAGCTCATCGGATTCAGAAGCTGAATAAAAAAGCTGCTGCCGCTTATGCCGGTAAGGCTGAGAATCCATGCCGTGACGGTCGTTCCGATGTTTGCACCCATAATAACGCCGACAGCCTGCCCAAGCTGCATAAGTCCCGAGTTTACAAAGCCGACAACCATTACCGTTGTTGCCGCGGATGATTGGATGACTGCCGTGACGGCAACGCCGAGCAGCAGTCCCTTTATTGTGCTGTTGGTAAGCTTCGACAGTATGCTTTTGAGCTGGCTTCCCGCTGCTTTTTCAAGGGATTTTCCCAAAACATCCATTCCGTAAAGGAACAGAGCAATGCCGCCAACCAAAGACAGCACGTCAAAAAATGTCATACATTCCTCCGAATCAGCACGCCGTGCCGTTTCCCCGCGGCATCGGCGGCAATATTTGCGTCGTTATATCCTGCCCCGCGCTTTTGCGCAAAATGGGACAAATAACATGTTACAACCGCATTTGCGCCGAGTCAACGGGGTAAATGTAAAGAATTTGTAAAATTATTTTGATATTGTTTAATATTTTTGCTGTTTGAATGTTTATTTTTGCTGCACTTCAGGCATAAGCATTTCAAAGTCTGTGAATTTTTTTGTTTGACCAAATCCGACACAACTCATTTACCGCACCGTTTGGAACAATGCGAGCGATTTTTATATTGATTTCAAATCCGCTTTTTCGACTGTCCCGACCTTCCCGCTTCGCTCTTCCTTTTTGGTTTTCGCATTGCTTTTTATTGAATCGACACAAAAACCCCATATATGGGGCGGTGACTTAAGAAAACATTGAAGCAAAAGACGGTTTAGCTTGACGGCTATGCCGTCTTTTGCTGTTTTTGAGTTGTATTGTGGGCTTCTTCGATAGCCCGTGTGAAATCAAATGCACCGATGAAGTTATAGACAATGGTGATCTCCCTCGTCTTGGATTTCTTGTCTGCGTGGGACACTTCGATGCGGTCAATAAATTCTCGGAGAACTGCCGCGTCAAGCTCCTGCATATCCGTGTACTTCTTCACCGCTGCGACAAATGCCTTGACATTAGTTTTCTGCTGCTCCTGCTGTTTCAGCTCCTTGCGCAAAACCTCTGCCATAGATTTAAGGTTGCTCTGTTCCAGCTCGTAGTCGTGGGACATTTTGATAAATCTGTCATCGGACAGTTTACCCATTACATTGTCCTCATACAGTCTGGAAATGATACGGTCAATTTCTGCAATGCGCTTATCAGCTTTTGCCAGCGTATCACGCTTACGCGCAAATTCCGCGTCACGATCTCGCATACTGATGTCTGCGGCTTCCTGCATAAACTCGGCTTCGTGCTGGCTCACATACTGTATGGCTTCGCGCAGATTTCTCAACACGATTTCATGCAGTACCACATTCTTGATGGAATGTGTTGTGCAAAGGTCTTTTCCCTTGCGGTAGGTAGAACAGATAAAGTATTTCTGTTCCTCCGTAAAATTGGTGGCACGGCATTGATACATCTTGCCGCCGCACTCTGCACAGTAGAGCAGCCCGGAGAAGATACCCATATCACCCATCTTGGTAGGACGGCGGCGGGATTTACGGATATTCTGGACAATGATAAATACGCTTTCCTCAATGATCGCGGGCTGGGTGTTCTCAAAGATTACCCAATCCGCAGGATCGTTCCAGAGCTTCTTTTTGCTCTTGTAGGATTGCTTTGTTGTCTTGAAGTTCACTGTGTGTCCCAGATAGTCCACGCGTTCCAAAATGCGGGAAACGGTTTCGTTTGTCCACTTGTACGGATCAGCCGTAGGCTTGTTGCTGGCTGGCAGCCCTTTGGAATGAGCATAAGCAGTAGGATTCAAAATCTGATGCTGTTTCAGCCACTTGGCAATTTGTGTAGGTCCCAAACCGTCAACACAGAGGGAGAAAATCTTTTGCACAACCGCTGCGGCTTCTTCATCCACAATCCATTTCTTTTTGTCCTCCGGGTCTTTGATATACCCGTATGGGGGAATGGTAGTCAGATGTTCGCCGGATTTTCCTTTACTCTGCCATGTGGCGCGGATCTTCTTGGAAGTATCGCGGGCGTACATTTCGTTGAAAACATTGCGGATAGCGGTAAACTCATTTTCGCCCCGGGTGCTGTCAACGCCGTCATTGACGGCGATAAAGTGTACGCCAAACTCCGGGAAAAGAACATCCGTATACATACCCACTTGCAGATAATCACGCCCGAAACGGCTCATATCCTTTACAATGACGCGCTTGATCTTGCCTGCCTTAATATCGGCAAGCATACGCTGGAAACCTGGACGGTTGAAGTTTGTCCCGGAATAACCGTCGTCCTCGTCATAGTGCCGGATAGCGGTATACCCGTGGTCTTTACAGTAGCGTTCCAGAATCTTTTTCTGATTAGCAATACTGTTGCTCTCACCGTCTAATTTATCTTCCTGCGACAAGCGTTCATACAGGGCGGTTATGCCTTCTTCCTGCACATCCATTGCGTTGCCCTGCACATAGAATTGCAGAACATTGTCACGGATCACACTGCGGAGTTCGCTGCTTACAGCGTTAGGCGTCTGCACACTCTGAAACTGGATTCCGTTCATCATTTGCAGTCACCGCCTTTCGTAAGAAGCCATGCGAGATTTAGGGCTTCATAGAGTTTGCGGCTTTTGTCCAGTATGGCGCGGAGATCTTCGCCGCTTACGGTTTCAATCCCAATGTCATACTTAGCTGCATACTCCGAAAAAAGCAAAGTGTGTACTGTGTTCCGTGAGATACGGGAAATGTCGGTAACAACGATTTTCCCGATCCTGCCCTGTGCCATAGCCATCTGCATTTCATTCAATGCCAGACGATCAAGGCTCAATCCGCTAAATCCGTTATCCACATACAGGGCATAGGCTGTTACACCGTTTGTCATTGCATGGTGGAGAAGTCGGTACATTTGATTGTCAAGGTTCAAATCTGTATTGATATGCGCCGCACGATAGTAGTATGCGGTCATCTTGTCTGGCTGCTGTTTCATGTTTACCTCCTGTTCCGGCAGCCGGACAAACAGGTTATTATAATTATACCATAGAACCTGTTCGCCGTCAGCAGGCAAGATGTAAATTATTTGCGGCTCTTTGCCTGATGCATATCATTTCTTATCATGCGGCGAATTTTTGTCGCGGCGTCCTCTTTTGCTCCGTCCTTTACGACGGCTTTCACGATATATGTCATGTCCCCGATTTTGTACTCTCGTACAACGGGGACATTTGTTTTCTGATTGATTGCTGTGCTCATAGAAATAAATCCCCCTTTCATGGGATATAGAAAATCAATTCAAAATAAAGAAGCCCAAAGGACGGCTGCTGGCGCAGCTCCACGGGAGTTCCACCCCTCCGACGGTCTGCCGAAGCCCTGCCCATCGCCTGCGACGCTTTTAACGCTCGGACTGTGGCTGCAAGGGAGTACCATTATTCCTTTTGCGCATCCTCGCCCGCAAGCTGCCACGCTGCATTACGGTGAAAGTGTTTGTCGCTCGGCATATCCTCCCGGATACGGGTCATGGCGCACCCACCGCACGGCTCAACGCAAAAGGGATGTATCCTTTGTGCTTTATGACGCAATCGTCGTTATCTTACGCGCGTATTTGTCAAGGAACAGTCAGTCGGACTTGCAGAAAGGGGAAAGTGCTTGTCCGGCAGTCGGGTCAATCTACCCGAAAAGTGAGGATCTTCGTTATGAGCTTGGTTTCCAGCCTCCGTCGCAGTTCTTCGTCCACACAGAGATGAGGATTGCCGTATTCGTCGTACAGCTTGCGCAGTGACAGTTTGGCAATATAACCCGCATAGTGTTTCAAAACCGCGTTGATGGCTTCCACATCGCCGCCTGCCGCTTTCTGAATGACAGTAAAGGGCAGAAGACGTGTGTTGTTCAGGTTATTGTTCATCTGCTTTTCCTCCCATCAGTTCTCTCAGCAATTTTAAGGTGGCGGATCTTCGGTAAGCAACGGAGCTGCGCACCATGTTCAGTGCCTTGGCGATCTCGCTGTCCGGCATATCAAGGAAATAGGACAGCAGGATAATATCGCGCTTCTGGGCAGGTAGGGCGGCTATGGCTTCTGCCAGCTCGTCATTGTCGATATGTACCCTGTAATCAAGAACGCCAAAGGATTGTTTCTCGACAAAATAGATGTCACAGGTTGAAAGCTGTTCCATGACTTCAACCGGCAAATCGGAAAAGCTGATCTCACGATTTCGCTTCCGTGCCAGCTCGTCGAGGTAATCCCGCGCTTCATTCCGCATTACCTTTTTACAGAACGCATCAAAGGTATGCTGGATATGTTCTTCGTGCGAATGAGGTTTCATTTTCTCACCTCCCTTCGCATCCGCAAAGGCGGGTGATACTTGTCCTCCCCTTTCGCCACTACTACGGTAGTCGATGCTCCAACTTCCAAATTGGGCGAAAGTATTTTGAAGAAATTTTTACGAGTAATCCATATGCCGCACCTCCTTGTTTCTCAGTGACCATGAGTTCAACGGAAGCAGAGGGAAAGTGGGGCTACGGCAGCCAACAGAGCAGAAAAATGCGACATAACAAAAGGCACCCTCGCGGATACAAGAATCCGTTTGGGTGCCTTTCAGTTTTGTGTTGGCGTGTATAGTAAAGCGGCTTCCATTTGGAGGAACATCCGCATTCCTGCTAATGTGCTTTGGTACATAAAATATGAGCTGCAACTCATTCTCATAAGTGCAGCTCACCGCATCGTTTGTTATTCTAAGTTGTCGTTTTGAGGTATGGCATTTTGCCCGGCATCGATTCCTTGCGTTATGGATGCCTCCTGTCCTGGCATATATTCATATCCATCTTCTTCTAACCTCCCAAAATATGATTTATAACTCACTCGATATGATTTGTATGGTTGTTTATATGAGTATTAGTGCACAATAAAATATATATGAGGTGAGTTAAAATGAAGAATCCAGTTGATTCTTTTGCTGCTGCCCTCCGTGCTGCCCGAGCAAAGCGGCACCTTACCCAAAGGGCACTGGCAGATAATCTGCATATGAGCGTCCGTACCATCATTGAGATTGAACTCGGGCGCAGCAACCCACGATTTGAAACGGTTGCATTGTTGGCAAAAGAAATGAATATCAGTCTGGATGCCATCGTATTTCCCGATACGGCGACTGCCACGGTATCAAAAAGCGTTACAGATTTCTTTGCAGGAAAAAGTGAAGCGGAAATACAGAAGTACATTTCCCTCTGCCAGCAGGCAGACGCATTTAAGACTAACAAATAAAAGGCGACTGTTTGGAAAACCGGCAGTCGCCTTTTTGTACATAAAACATAAGTAGGGGCGACGGGGCGTTTTAGCCTCGCCGCCCCTACGGTTCGTTTGAATAGAAGATACGATTGTCCCTATGTTACTTTATGCTTGGGCTGCATATTTTCATCTATCAATGTTGCGGGTACTGCCTTATAAACGTTTCATTTGCTATTTGCAGGGCTTTGTAATACTCACGATAAGACGGACTTAACCTTTGTATAGCCGGAATAAAAACCTCATTATAACCGCTTTCATTCTGGAATTGCTTCAAACATTCTTGTAAGCGGTATGCAGGGGTTGCTTTGTATTCCTCCGATTCCATAACAGCTCGATATTGTTCAAGCATATCCTTGTTGTCATGGATATACTGCTCTGGATTCTCCATAGCAGCCGAAAGTGCTGCGGACGCATTTTGAATAATGGCAATATCGGTATTCCTTATTGCTTCATCAAGATATTCTTGCAGATCCCCAGAAACGGTGACAGTAATACCATCTAAGAAACTGATGATTGTTTCAAATGCGTCCTGCTGTTCCTCCGTTGTGATCATCTCTCCCAAAAACGGAGCAAAGTGTAAGCATACGAATTTCCCATAGCAGCCGGGAAACTTGTCAAGGATACGGGTCAGTATGGATTGCTTTTTTTGAAGTGCGTCCATCTGTGTTCGGATATGATCCCAATCGCCGCCGTCCGCAAGCTGCTTGATCAACGCTTGCTTTGTTTGCAGGTCAGCAATTTCAAGTTCTTTTTTGTTGAGAACATCATAAATTGCCGGTAAGCCCTCTTTTTCTAAGACAGTACGGATATCCGACACTGAAAAACCCAATCCACGCAATACTGCAATCCTTTTGAGTTTTGAAACATCTGCATCGGAAAACTGGCGATACCCGTTGTCCATGATAACCGGACTGATCAAGCCCTGCTCGCCATAATATTCAATCGCTTTTTTGGTTAGATTGCATTCTCTGCATACTTCATTTATGAGCATTTTACTCACCTCCATATATAGGATAAGCTAACCCCCAAGGTGACAGTCAATGGGTTTTTCAAAATTTTTTCATTGAAAGTCAAAACGCGCGGTCTTGTCGCCACAAAGTCGCTGCCTGCTCGTGCTGTTCGGTTTTACGCATATGATTCTGGATCAACTTGACTTAATCATTAACGCCTCATTATTTTAGTCTATGGGATTATTTAGCTTACTCTTTTTCTTTTGCTATATACAGAAGTTCCTGCTAAACCGAACACGCTTACCGCCAACAGTACCATCCACAATGCCATGTGGCTGTTATCTCCGGTCTGTGGGGAATTGCTCGGTTCGGAAGGTGAGGAAGTTTCTCCGCTAACCTTTTCACCGAGAACATAATATGGGCTGCCGTCTGTGGTAAAGGTGAGAGAGCCGTCCTCCACGCTGATAGTCAAACCGGAAACATTTCCTTCACCGGTCAGGGAGTACGCCGCAAAGTCGGTCAGCTTCTCCGGTTGCTTGATGGTGACGGTCACGCCGTCCGCCGCCTTTATATTGCCGCTTGCGTCAATGAAATAGATATGCAGCGGCAATAAGTTCTTCGCCTTGCCGTCCAGAACGCCGCCAATCCAGTCCAAGGCGTCCTTTTCGGTGATCGGATCGATAACAAGCTGCCAGCCGGGTTTCAAAGCACCGCTGACGGTAATCTCCGTGCCGCCGGGGAGTACGGTGGTTCCCTGACCGTTTTCGTCCACAGGAACCGTATTCCATTGCTTGTTTTCAATATACCGGGCGTATACGCCGATGTCGGTTTGCCGGTTTTCACCGTCCAGATTGGATTCCGCCGCAAAAGCGGTGACGGAACAGAATAGCGTCAGAACCACTGTAAGAAAAAATGCGAGGATTCTTTTAATTACGATGCACCTCCTATAGCGGTATTCAGGGTGGCGGAGCCTGCGCTGAAGTAGGTTTCCGGCTCGTAGCCCATGATCTTCAGCTTGATTTTCGTGCCTGCCGTAAGATTTTCGGTCAGCGCCACATCTTTGACATATTCGCCGGGGCGAATCAGCCCGGTTTCGCCTAAGATATTATCGTTTTCGTCCAGTACCCGCAGCTTGAGCCACACTTCATTTTCGGCGGGATTGGTCAGGTAGACGGCGGCATTGCTGCCCTCCATTACCACATTGCCGCATACCGAAAAACGGTAGCCCATGCCATCCCGGTAAGGGGAGATGTAGCCAAGGTTTTCCGGCACCTCCGGCACGCCTGCCACGGCAGTGGCGTCAAAAGGCGGCGGGGCAAATTCCGCTGTTTTATGTTTCCTGCCAAATACCAGTGCGGCAGCCATGACAGCCAGTGCAATCGCAAGCACCCCACAGAGAACGGGAACGGTTTTATTTGTTTTCGGATTCTTTTTCATTCTGCGTCTCCTTGTTGGGTCGTCCTGTCTCATGTGGCGGCGCCGGACGGAGCCGATGCCGTCAGATCAAACAGGACAGCCGTGGGAAGGGGCTGTCATTCCAGCCCCTTCCGGCTGTTGGCTATGAAAATGGTTTATTTCGCAGTAACCGTCCATGTGTTGTCGCCGTGGTCGGTCACGGTGTAGGCGTCGGTGTCCACATAGGAAGTGGGGTCAAAATTGTTGTAGCTACCGGGGAGGACGGTAACGACAGAAGCGGCATAGTAGTTGTTAATGCCGCCTTCCATGTACATCGTTCCGCTGAGTGTCAGGGTGACGGTATCGGAGTACCCTTGATCGTTGCAAATCGAATAACCGTCGATAGTTCCGTTCAGCGTGCTGCCTGTCACAGTGGCAGTACAACAGTTATACAAAGGATAGTAGTTATTCGCATTCAGCGTGCAGTTCTCAAAGGTAACGGTTCCTAAGTTGTGCACCACAGCTTTTCTGTCTGTGGTGTTTGAAACGGTACCGCCCTTGACGGTGCAAACAGTGTCCGGTAAAATATAGATTGTATTTTCGGCGGAGGAAGTCAGCGTGAAGCCATTCAGGTCAATGGTGACTGGCGTTCCGGTTGAGACGGTAAGATCCTGATCTGTGGTAATATCCCCGCCCAGCTTGACGGTGCCGCCGGCGTTGACTGCCGCCTGCAGTGCCTCTAAGGTGGTTACGCCGGTGGCAGTTTCACCGCCCTCAGCGGAGCCGGTCTTTGCAACGGTCACGGTGATAGTGCCAAGGGTTTTATCCGCGTCGATTGCCGCACCGCTGATGCCGAAGTTGGCGGTAGCGGTGGGAGCGGCGGAAACTTCCGTGCCCTCGGCGGTGGCAAGCTCCAGAACCTTGTCATTTGCAGTGCCGCTGGTTTCGGTGAAGGTACCGACTACGCCGGCAACATCGGCTTTGAAGTCCAAAGTGGCGTTCACAGCGACATTCGAATGGTTTTTGACGGTGATGGAAGGGGTGTTGTCCGACCAGCCGCCTTCTGTCGCACCTTCATAGGCGTGAGTGGCGGGGTTCCATGTACCCTGCGATGGGGCGGTGTAGGTGAAGTTCATCGCTTCCCACACAATATCCACGGAGATTTTCTCGTCCGCAGCCGTGCCGGGAGTGTAGGTGCCGTTTACGGTGATATCGGTACCAGAGGTGCCGTCGTTAGTTGCCGCGAAGGCTGTGACGGACATGGACAGCGCCATTGCAAGCGCAAGAATAATAGATAGTATTTTTTTCATTGTATATACTCCTTTCGTGAATCACTATACTTATTTCGCAGTGACCGTCCAGGTGCCGTCGCCGTTGTCGGTCACGGTGTAGGCGCCGGTGTCCACATAAGAGGTGGGGTCAAAGTTGTAGATGCCGGCGACGACGGTAACATTTCCGTTCATTGTGTTAATTGTGTATTTTTTTCCGGAGAGATTCACGGTGCCTTCAAGGGAAATAGTACCTGATTCGCAGAAAATAGCTGCGATATCACTAATCAATGTACTGTTTTTGACGGTTGTTACAGCATCATCATCGCCACTGTACAGTGCAGAACGATCTGTACGAATCGTACAACCTTCAATCATCAATGTACCGCTTTTACTATAGTTGTAGACAGCATTATCGCCCGTAGCCGTGATGCTGCCGCCCATTATTGTGCAACTGCCGGATAAAAGCCAAACGCAAACACTACGACCACTTCCTGTAATCGTGTGTCCGTTCAGGTCCAGAACCACGGGTGTAGCGGCTTCAATATTCAGCGAACTTTCCAGCGTAATATCCCCGCCCAGTTTGACGGTGCCGCCGGCATTGACTGCCGCCTGCAGTTCCTCATAGGTGTCAATGGCATTTTTGATAGTCACGGTGATAGTGCCGAGGGTTTTATCTGCGTCGATTGCCGCACCGCTGATGCCGAAGTTTGCAGTAGCGGTGGGAGCATTTGAAACCTCTGTGTCAACGGCGGTTGCAAGTTCCAGAATGTTGTCATTTGCAGTGCCGCTGGCTTCGGTGAAGGTGCCGATTACACCGGCAACATCAGCGGTGAAGCCCAAAGTGGCGTTCAAAGCGACATTGGAATGATTTTTGACGGTGATGGCGGGAGTGTTATCCGACCAGCCGCCTGCTGCCTGCCCTTCATAGGCGTGGGTAGCGGGGTTCCATGTACCCTGCGATGGGGCGGTGTAGGTGAAGTCCATAGCATCCCACACAATATCCACGGAGATTTTCTCGTCCGCCGTTGTGCCGGCTTGGTAGACACCCGTTACGGTGATCTCCCGCACATCCGTGTCGGTCTGTTGCACTTCCAAACGGAGCGTAGATTCTTTTTGTATGTTATAATCCGACAGATTTTTACCTTCATCCAACTGCTCTCCGTTGAAAAACAGCAGTTGGTTTTCCGGCAGAATACCCTCTTGTTCAAAAATCTTTTCTTTCGTGGCTTCAATGGAATCTGTCGGCTCCACTTCGATGGTAATGGTCTTGTCCGCCGCCTTTACAAATATCTGCATGGCGGATGCCTGAATCGACATGGATACCACGAGAAACAGGGAAAGAAATACCGCAAAAAGGCGTCTGTTTGTTTTTTTCATTGGGCTTCCTCCTTATACTTACGAAATCGTTACGATGACCGTACCGACGTTGGTAAAGACCGTTATGTTGCTTGCAAGTGTCCCGCCGAGAGTTAACGAGGTCTTGCCGGTAAGCACAGCGTCGTTAACCGCCTTGCCCTCCGCCGTGGGGAGCGTGAGGCTTGTGCTTGAGAAGCTTCCGGTCACGGTGTTGTAGGCAGTCAGCGCCGAGAAGGCAAAGGACGCAGTGATGTCGGTATTGGAATGGTTTGTCACGGTGATGGTGTTGCCGCTGGCCGTCCATGCAGGCTGGGTGCTGGCGGTGTAGGTGTGGGTCTCAGGGTCCCAGGTCTTGGTGCCACTGACGGTGTAGGTGAACTCCATCGCACCCCAGGTCACGTCCACGCTGTACTTTGTGGGGGTGGAAACGCTGTCCACATACTTGGCGCTCACGTCAATGTCCTGAGAACCGGAACTGTTTTCGATAGTTGCCGCAAAGGCGGTGATGCTCATAGCCGGAATCAGCACAAGAGCAAATAAGATGGTAACAATTTTTTCATTTTGCGTTTTCTCATTTCAATGTGTATATTACACCTTTGGCAGAATATCAGGGCTGTACCGTCACGGTAATCTCTGCCAGGGTATCAACCATGGCTTTCTCGCCGGTGACGGGGTCATAGCTCAGAATGCGGAACACGGCGTCATAAACGCCCTCCTGCAGCTTCTTAGCCGCGCCGTCCAACAGTTCCAGCTCGCTGACCTGATTGCCGGGGCGGATGGTGCCGGACTGGACCACCGCTGTATCCTGAATTTCAATGCGCAGAACAATGTCCTGGGTGGACTTGCCAGGGTTGGCATAGCTCAAATAGGCTTTGCCGTCCGACAGGTCGACGGTGACCTGGCTGTCATATTCCAGGCTGATAGCGCCGCCGCCCTCCGGGGCGTCCAGCTTGGTGTCGTCGTCGCCTTCGATGGGTCGGGCGTTCTGCTCCGTTTCCTGAGGCGCGTAATCCGGGATCAACGCCTCGTCGCTTTGTCGGAAAAATAACGCCCAGATCGTCACCCCGATGCAGATCACAATGCAGATGATCAGCAGAAGGATGAGCCAGGTTTTCTTTTTTTCTTGTGTTTCATACTTGCCGCTCATAGCCGTTCTTCTTTCTTATAGATTTTGGAGCTTTGTGATCGTCACGGTCACGGTGCCGATGGAGGTATTGCACAAAGCTTGTAAAGGATTGCCAGATTTATGTCAAAAGTCTCTATATCAACCCGAATCATATTATAGCGCATTTCGTCCCGATTTTCAAGTTATTTTGACGAATTCATTCTTAATCTTGATATTTGCAATAAACAGAATGACATTTGTGACGAAACGGCAAAACTGCCGTGTTCACAGCTGATTGGTTGTCTTATGGTTCAAAACCCTCTGTCAACCAGTCATAATAGTGAACACGGCAGTTCCAGAATGTCGATTCATCCCATTTTTTCGCCGTTCGTCTTACGGATTTCCGGTTGCCAACTTCTCAAAAAAGATTGCCAGCGCTTTTTCCGTATCGGTTGCCTTTCGAAAAAACTTGATCTGCGAAATATCGAACAGAATACAGCCGCAATGCCCCTTGAAGGTGGGAAAACAAATGACCTCCAAATAGGTGTCGATCTCCGGGCTGTAGTCGATGATCTGCAGGGTTTCTCCAAACAGCGTGGCGCGTTCGTAGCTTCGCAGCCACTTGGCATCCATATTGGGAAACAGGCTGCGGAAGGAATTTCCGATCAGTTTTTCCAGCGGCATTTTTTCCAATTGCGCCAGGGCGGGATTCCCATACCGAAATACCCAGTCGATGGCGCGGCACTCGCCGTCAAAAACCATCTCTATGTCCGCAAACGCAAAGGGAATGGTATCAAACAGGCGGTAATGCGCGTGGTACTGATCCGCTGTGGCGGGGATTCCATCCTCATTGAAGCTGTGAATCATATCCTGCTGCTTTGCATGGAGCTTTGCGAGAATCTCTTTTTTATTCCGCACCACATAATCCAGCGATTCGCCGTTGCACAGGTTGATCTTATCCGTGACGCTGTGGATTGCCAATGCCGATACCAGGCAGCCCCGTTTCACCTTGATGAAATTGTCGCCAAGGGCCCCCTCCAGTTCAGTGAGGGTAATCCTGGTTTGATAGGCAAGATCGCTGGAGACGTGTATAAAGGCAAAATTTCCCTTCATCTGTACATAAAGAATCTGGCTGATATTCAGCACAACTTCCTGCTTGTTGGAAATAATCGTGATGGTTCCCGCTTCCTGCATATCAGGTACCTCCAAACTTTCTTTTTGCATATAGATACAACAAACCAGTATATATTTTATCAAATCGATGTGCAAAATTCAATAGGACTTGTTGCTCTGTCTTGTTCCGCCGTTGTTTTGCTTTGCCCTGCTGGTTTCTTCATTTAGAGAGCGCAATATATTACCTGCGTATACACGAATAAAAGCAATGATGATTGTTTGAACAATTTGCCACGATGGAGAAATGCTTTTTTCGTCCGGTTTTGGAAAAACGCAGGGTGTCTACCGTAGTAGTAGTAAGAAAAGAGATACCGTAGCAAGCATAGGGAGTGTAGCCACACTCCCGAAAAAGCCCCTGCCGGGGCATTGCTTGTTGGGATAATCCCAAACCCTTATTGGAAACAGAAAGGACGGTGAACGAATGGCAAACAGAACGAGGAACATTGTGCTGCGTGTCCCTGTGACCACAGAGGAACGGGCATTGATTGAGAAGAAAATGCAGCAGATGGGGACGCGCTGCTTCTCCGTCTATGCCCGTAAAATGCTTATTGATGGCTATGTGATAAAGCTGGATTACAGCGACATAAAAGCCATGACTGCCGAGCTGCAAAAGATCGGCACGAATATCAATCAGATTGCCCGACGTGTCAATGCAACGGGGACAATCTATGCGCAGGACATTGAGGATATAAAGGGGGTGCTGAATGAAATATGGCTGTCACAAAGATCCATCCTATCAAAAGCACCTTGAAGAAAGCCCTTGACTACATTACCAACCCGGCAAAGACAGATGGAAAACTCTATGTATCCTCTTTCGGCTGCGCGGTGGAAACCGCAGACATTGAGTTTGAGAAAACGCGGTTGCGGGCAATGAATAAGGGTAATAACCTTGCCCATCACCTGATACAGGCATTTGAGCCGGGCGAGGTTACGCCGGAAGCAGCCCATGAGATCGGGCGGCAGCTTGCCGACAGCATCCTTGGCGGTAAATATGAATATGTGCTGACTACCCATATTGACAAAGGCCATGTACATAACCACCTGATTTTCTGTGCCGTGGATTTTGCCGAGCATAAGAAGTATATCTCCAATCGGAAAAGCTATGGCTTTATCCGCAAAACGAGTGACAGATTGTGCAAGGAAAACGGATTGTCCGTTGTGATCCCCGGCGCGGATCGGGGAAAGCATTATGCCGAATGGGACGCGCAGCGCAAAGGGACAAGCTACAAACAAAAGCTGAAAATCGCCATTGACCGGCTCATTCCTGTCTCCTCAGACCTTGACGATCTGCTGCGCCGTCTGGAAGCAGAGGGCTACGAAATCAAGCGCGGCAAATATATCTCATTCCGCGCACTCGGACAGGAACGCTTCACCCGCTGTAAGACGCTTGGAGAAAGCTACACAGAGGAAGCATTAGCCGAGCGCATCAATGGCAAGGTCATTTTGAAAACCCCGAAGCCGGAGCGCACCGGCGTTTCGCTGCTCATAGATATTGAAAACTGTATTAAGGCGCAGCAGTCGGCAGGCTATGAGCGCTGGGCAAAGATTGAAAACCTCAAACGCGCAGCCCGGACAATGGTATTTCTCGATCAGAACGGGATTGCCAGGTACACGGATTTGCAGCAGAAAATCGCAGAGCTGCAGGACGGGCAGGAACAGACCGCCGCAGCCCTCAAAACGGTGGAAAGCCGTTTGTCCGATATGGCGCTGCTGATCAAGCATATTGAAACATACAGGGAGCTAAGACCGCTGTACGATGAGTACAAGAAATCCCGCGACAAGGAAAAATATCTGCGCGGGCATGAAAGTGAAATCATCCTCTTTGAAGCAGCGGCAAAGGCATTAAAAGCAACTGGCGTTGAACGTGGGCTGCCAGACCTTTCAAAACTCAAAGTAGACTACCAACGGCTTGCTGCCGAAAAGGACAGGCTGTATTCCGAATACGGAAAGCTGAAAAAGCAGCTTCGGGAATACGATGCAGTCAAACAGAATGTGGATAGTATTTTGTCCCCTGTCCAGCAGCGGGAACAGGAAAAAACGTTGTAGAAGCATTGACATTCACACATATATTTATGTATAATAAATGTGCAATATTATGTCGATTGGGGGTGTGCGTTTGGACGCAAAAGAAACCATTAAGGCGCTTTTGGAAGCGTCTGAGGACGGAACGATTACTGCCGAACAGGTAACACAGGCAGGGCTGCACCGCAGCGTATTGCAGGAGCTTGTAAAAAGCGGCGAGCTGTACCGCTTCGGACGCGGGTTGTATGTGCGCAGTGGGATATGGGAAGATGAACTGTATCTGTTGCAGCGGAAATACGGGCGCGGGATCTATTCTATGGAAACAGCTCTTTACCTGCACGGGTATTCAGACCGCACCCCGGCGCAGTACACCATGACCTTTCCAAAGGGCTATAACACCCCGTCACTGAAACAGGAAAATGTCACGATCAAATGGGTACAGCAGTTAAACTATCCTCTTGGCATTATTGAGATCCCCTCGCCCTGCGGCAATCCTATTCGCGTATATGACCTTGAAAGAACGCTTTGCGATCTGCTGCGCGGCAGCGGCGGTGACATTCAAATCATCAATCCGGCAATGAAACGGTATGTCGTTTCCAAAGACCGGGACATTCACAAACTTTTGCAGTATGCACAGCAGTTAAGAGTACAGCCAAAGGTACAACGGTATCTGGAAATTCTGCTGTAATGCAATTCAAAAAAGGAGGCGTATGTATGGGTTATCTGGCAGCGCAGGGCGCAATTTTGGCAATCGGTATTGTGATCGGGTTGATCTGCTCGGTCATCGGGCTTTTCTTCGGACATATCATTTTGTTTGACAGCATTGCCCTCGGCATTGTTGCCGGGGTGTGCTGCAACTCCTTTACTCCCATTCACCCGGCGCTCTGCCTTGTGATCGGGATTGCGGTTTTTTTGCTGCTGTTATGGCTGCAACGTACCAGTGTCGGTTTCTGGGTGATCGGCGGACTGCTCACGCTGATTTATGCGGCGGTAGCCGGGCTGCTGGCGTGTTTGCTTACAGAAAAAGATCTTGTTTGGGGCTTGGTGACTTTCGGTATCGTGTTCCTCGTGATCGGCGGACTGCACCTTCACGCAAGGGACAACTGAAAATTCCAGTCAGTGACTGGAAAATCTGAAAACGGGCATAATAGAAAGGATACACACTATGGATGAGATAGCGAAGTATGGCGATATGATCAATGAAATCAAAGAGGTTTTGCAGTCTGCGCGGCAGAACGTAGCGCAGCAGGTGAACACAGAGCTGTTAACTACTTACTGGAATATCGGGCGCATTATCGTAGAGCATGAGCAACAAAGCAAGGAACGTGCTGAATACGGACAGCAGACGTTAAAAGAACTGTCCAGAGTGCTGACAAAGGAATTTGGCAAGGGCTTTTCCCGCTCCAATCTGCAAAATATGAGAGCGTTTTACCTCACCTATCAAAAATGCCAGACACCGTCTGGCAAATTGAGCTGGTCGCACTATTGTGAGCTGCTTTCCATATCCGACGCAGATAAACGCAGCTTTTACGAAAAGGAAGCAATCAATTCCGGTTGGTCTGTCCGGGAATTAAAGCGTCAGATGGCAACCTCCCTCTATGAAAGACTGCTGCTTTCTGACGGAAAAACAAATAAGGAAACGGTGCTTGCCCTTGCGCAAAAGGGGATTGAAATGGCTTCTCCCGGCGACATCATCAAAGACCCCTATGTTTTTGAGTTTCTGGGCATTCCCGAAAGCAAGCCGGTTATGGAAAGCGAGCTTGAAAAAGCACTTGTCCAGCAGATTGAAAAGTTTCTTTTGGAGTTAGGGCGCGGTTTTATGTTTGTCGGCACACAGCAGCGGGTTACACTGAACAACATTCATTACTATGTGGATATGGTTTTTTACAACAAACCTCTCCGTGCCTATGTACTGATCGAACTGAAAACGGTCAAGCTGCTGCCGGAAGCGGTCGGACAGCTCAATATGTATCTCAATTATTATGCCGCAGAGGTCAACGATCCCGACGATAACCCGCCCATCGGTATTATTCTTTGTACCGATAAGACAAATGTGGAAGCGGAATATGCACTCGGCGGGCTTTCCAACAACATCTTTGCCTCGCGCTATACCTATGTAATCCCGAATAAGGAAGAACTGATCGCACAGGTGGAAGCAGTCTTGAGAGAATGGCATGAGCCGGAATCGGACGGCGAAAAAGAGGATTAAAGTCACTGTTTAGGGGCATAAAATGCGGCTTGCAGCAAGGCTTTCTGGCGTGGAAACCAAGCTGCCCGTATGTTTTCCTTTCCACAAGAGAAAACAGTCTTTGAAACCGTGACGAAATGGCAAAAAAGAAAATGCGGGACGCAGCAGCCGAAGATGGCCGCTGCGTCCCGCGTTTGTGTATTACTGCCGCTTTTGGAATACCGTGTCCGCAGATCATTGAAACAGCGACAGGCTGCTCTTTACAATCCGATTGACGAAGTAAATGACTTCCTCACGACTGTACTTGTCATAGCCTCCGACGACAACGTGCATCAGGCCGTTTGACAAGTGGGTATAGAGCATTTCCAGCACCGCGTCGGTAGCATGGCGTAGCTTTTGCTTCCAGTAGGCAATGCTCTCATCTCTGGCAAGGTCGATCATCCTTTGCAAAACAGACGCACTTGCACCTTGGAAGATCAGCACCCGGCAGGCGTCCTCGTGTTGCTCCACCATTGCATAGATCGCTTCAATGAGGGCGGTCACATCAAAGGAATCTACCAACTTCAACGATTTCTGAAACGCTTCCAGTAGTTCTTGCTCGATGCTTTCCAACAGTGCAAAGCAATCACTGTAATGAGCGTAAAAGGTCGCGCGGTTCAGCTCCGCCATTTCACAGACCTCTTTAACGGTGATCTTGTTGACAGGCTTTTGTTTGAGCAATATCAAAAAGGATTCTTTCAGAATCCGCTGCGTATATCGGATTCTTGCATCGGTTTTCCTCATAGAAAAAACTCCAAACATAAAAAATTTACAACTTTTTTCGACACTGACACCGTATCTGTCGGTTATCTTTCGCATAACAACGGGTTGTCGGTTGTCGCAAAGGTTCATTTTAAGTATACTATACTTGTGAAAGATAATCAACACTTGCCGTTTAGTTTGGAGGTGATCCCGTGTTTCAAAAGTATCTTGTTACAGGCGCAACCGGCTTTCTCGGACGCACTGTGGTCGCGCAGCTTCTTGAAAGAAAGGCAGAAATCCACGCTCTTGTCATGGAAAATGATCCTCTGGCGCGGGAACTTCCGCAAGAGGTTCATTCCGTTGTCGGTGATGTATGTGATGAAAGCTCCCTGAATTGTTTCTTCTCCGGTGCAGACCGGCAAACCTGCGTCATACATTGTGCCGGTATTATATCGGTAGCTTCTCATCCGGGCGATAGGATTTACCGGGTGAATGTTGGGGGAACCAACAACATTCTGCGCTTGTGCGCGGAATACGGCGTTGGAAAACTCGTGTATGTCAGCTCAGTCCACGCCGTTCCGGAAAAACCCAAGGGAACGGAGATCACGGAGGATGCCGTGTTTTCGCCGGAATTGGTGCGGGGCGATTACGCAAAGAGTAAGGCCATCGCAACTGCCCTGGTTTTTGATGCTGCGAAGCGGGGGCTGAATGTCAGCGTGGTATTTCCCTCCGGCATCATCGGTCCGGGCGACAGTGGGAAAGGCAGCATCACCAATATGCTGCTGGCCTTTCTCAGTGGAAAGTTGCCGGTAGCTGTAAAGGGAGGGTATGATTTCGTGGATGTGCGGGATGTTGCATCCGGGATTACCGCCTGTGCGGAACATGGCCTGCCCGGTCACGGTTATATTCTCTCCGGCCACTATGCCTCTATACGCGACATACTGGAAGCGGCAAAGAAAACGCTTAATCTTAGACGTGCGGTATCCTATCTACCGATCTGTTTTGCTAAGGTTGTTGCGCCGATTTATGAGAGATGGAGTTTGCGGAAACAGAAGCCGCTATACTTCACACCATACGCTGTGGCCGTTCTCGATTCCAACGGCATTTTCAGCCGGAAAGCCGCTGCCGACACTTTCGGCTATGAACCGAGATCGTTGCAAAGCACCATCCTGGATACCGTTCTGTGGCTGAAAGGCAGCGCAAATGGTCATGGATAATGATAAAGCAGAGCATACAGCACAGAGATACGACAATAATACCTGTAACGCCTATTATTGCAAACAGCAGAAATGCGGGACGCAGCAGCCGAAGATGGCCGCCGCGTCCCGCGTCGTTTTTATTCCGTATCGGAAAGCGTCATAGAGAACTTCGCTTCCTCAAATGCTGCGTCGGTCATATTATGCAGCTTTTGGATTGTCTGCCCGGCAAGCTGGCGCATATCTGCGTCCATATCGGGCAGGGCGTCGGAGATCGCCGTCATTGTCCGGCGGCGGTCATCGTGGTGATACATACAGATCAGGTTTTCTTCCTCCACGGTAAAAGAAATGCTATTCATATTCAAACCTCCAAATCCTGTTCTTTTGTCTTAGCAGCCGCCTTTTTCGGGGAGGCTGCCTTTATCTGTCCGGCTTTGAGCTGCGAGCGCACAGAGGGGCGCGGCCTGCGCAGGGGCAGATCTCGTTTTTCGTCACTGCTTATGAGAGCAAACACACCGCGCCTGTCCTTCATACCGGATAAGCACAGGGACTTATAGGGAAGCACGGCAAATAAGCGATCTTGCTCCCGGCTGGATGCGATGCGCTCAAAGTACGGTGATACCTCCACCATGAAATGTGTCCCGTTGGGGCTATTGGGTGCTTGCAGCGCCTGAAATGCGGTGGAGATCCGCTGTGCTTCGATAAGTACCTTTTCATCAGACAGTTTCCCGATATGTGCCTTGAAATCACCGGGCGCAAGCAGCTCTCTCTTTCGGCTCTCGTCGCGCAGCAGCTCCCGCAGGGCGTCCGGGTCATGGGGCACAGCTTCGTAGCGCAGAAACTTTCCATACTCCCGATCCGGCACGGCTTCAAATCGGTAATCCTTGGGAAGCTCCCGTGATCCGTTTTCATAGATCAGGCGGTTGTTGTCCGTCCGCAAGGCTGACTGGATGACAAACTCTGCTTTTCTTGCATAGTCCAGTTCATAGATACTACCCTTAACTTTACCGCCCTCTACGCCGGACAGTACCACTGCGTAGGCAAGCACACGCTCCTTGGTCTGTTCATGGTAGAAACGAAATGTGTTATGCTCCCGCGTTCCGTGCAGGAAAACATCCCGTTCCCGCAGGCAATGTGTCCCATTGGGGCGGCAAAACCAGAGATAGATTTTATCCTCTGTATTTTTGCTTGCCGCCGCCCGGGTTAGTATCTTCTTGTCAATGTCAAAATCATTTCGGAAAAATGCTGTATTCTGCTGCATGATCTGTTGCAGCGATGCCAGCACGTCCACATTTTCAAACTTGTTCATAGATCACTCCATTTCCAAAGCCTGCCGGATGCTCCGTTTGGCTTCCTGTTCTTTTTCTTTCTGCTTCGGCTTTGCCGCTGTCTGTGCCCGGTCTGCTTTAAGTTGGGCGCGAATTGACGGCTTTTTCCCGTCCGCGCTGCGCTGGGGCGTCCTGCCGTCCTCGGCCTTAACCGCAGCGGCAAGGGCAGACAGGGAGATCACTTCGCCGCGCTTTGCCTTTTCTTCCAACTCGTCCACAGACGGGGTATTGTTGATCCGCCCGTCGATCATGTTGTAATTCTGCTCGGTGGTCAGCTCTGCCGTGCGCATATAGTTTTCCGGTACCCGCTGTTCGGAAGCAATGGCATAGGCTTGTGTGCCATTGCCCATAATGAGATATTTGCCGTCCTCTGAACTGTGATGATAGCCATAGCCTGCGGCTTCCATCTGCTCGCGGGTCATGCCGGTAACATGAAAGCTACCACGGGGCGTTGTAATTCTTTCCCCGGTCATAAGTGCGTCGGGGGTGGCTGCTTCCTGCTGATGCTGGTTGTTTCGCTGCAAATCAACCGGCTTGTCCCCGGTGACAGGCTGAATACAGGAAATATTCTCTGCGGCGCGGTAAGCGTTCATATTAAGCTGCCGCTGCCATGCACCGACGCTGGGTGCCCAGTGGAAGCCGTTTGCTTTCAGCTCGTCCCGCGTCCCTTCGTCCGGCTTGCCGTCGAAGAAGATCTGCAGGCGGTTGTCTGCTTTGTTTGCTTCCACACGCCCACCGTCAAACTCCCATCCGGCAAACTGGGTATCCTCATGTTGCCGTACCTGTTCGATACGCGCACGAATCCGGCGAATTTCCGCGTTATTGTTGGAGAGGACAAAGGACTGATACGGCCTGTTTTTGTCAAGGTGCCAGGACTGCGCCATGTCCGCTTTCAGCTTGTCGATCTGCTCCGGCGTTAAGTGCGGGCAGCCGTCCAGCGTCTTATGCTTTCGGTAATAGGCGTTTACCGCTTTCATGGTTTCCTGCGCCGCTTCCAGCTTCGCCAGCTTTGCTTCCAGTTTGGCGACAGCCTGCGGATCGTCCGCGCTAATACCACCCATACCCGTGCTGCGGATTTTATCAAGAATACCCTGCACATCCTGCCATTCCTGCATATTGCGGTCGCGGGCGGCGTTTTGCTTTTCCTTTTTGCGGACGGGAAAATTGCTGCCGCCAGCCACAAGGATAGACGGTACTCGGGCTTCAATGGCATAATGGTCATTCAGATTTGCTGCCAGCTTGCGGGCATAGGTGTCCAGCAGCGCGTCTATTTTCTCATGGTACATGGGATCAACGCGATCTTTCTGCCGCTGGGCAAGCTCTGCTGCCTGATCCACCATCTGCCGATATTCAGCGGTGGCACTGCCTGCCGCATAGTCGCGGTAGCTGTTTGCATCGTTGGCGCGCCGGGCTGCGTTTTCATTGATGGGGTAATACTTGACGGTTGCGGTTTCCGGCTGCTCCGGCGCGTCGATGGGCTGCTCCCTCGGCTCGTAGCCGTTGGCGGCGTATTTCTCAACGGTCATGCCCGCTACTGCCGCTTCCTGCGCGATTTCTTCCCGCACATGGTCTTTGTAGGCTTCCATTTCTGCGGTTTCCTGTGCAAAGTCTGCGAACTGGGGTGGGTCGGGCAGATGGTAATCGCCTGCATTGAGCTTTTCTCGGCAGGTGTCCACATGGGCAAGTACGGCGGTAAAATACGCAGTCTGCTCCGGCGTCAAATTTTCGCCGTTTTCCAGCATATCCGCTGCGGTGCGTTCCTGCTCAGAGAGATTGCAATGCAGACGCATATACGGCACGAACTCGGAGAGGATCATTTCCCGTTCGGCTTTGTCATGTTCCCACGCCTCCGCACCCTGATTGTGCAGCACATAGTTTTGCCAGCTTTCATCATTGGCGTAGTATTCGTGATAGGCCTCAATATGGTCGATCAGAGAGCCGTCCCCATCCCCAAAATCCTGCCGTCCCTCGTAGCTGTCGCGCTCACCGTCAAAGGTACAATCAATGCGGAACTTTGTCTTGTCATACCAGCCACCTGTATATCCGGGCTTCTCGCGCTCGGTGCGCTTTTCCTCGTCCAGCGCTTTGAACAGCGCATCAGCGCGGGCAAGGGGCAGTTGTTCGCCCTCTTGCAGCTTGTCACTTTCACTCCAAATGATCGTCACCACCGGCTGTACAGCCGGATCAAGGGACGGCGGCAATTCCTTTTCCGAATCCGCAGCGGCGTTGCGCTCTGCAAGCGCCTGTTCAGCACGCTCCCGGACGGCATCACTGATATGCAGTGAATATAACTCAGAGGTAGAAGAAAAGCCCACGTTATTGAACACATAGTCCACGTCACTTTCTTTCAATGCACCTGCGGTATAGTAATTCTCCCGTGTAGGCGCTGTGCTTACCCTGCCTGCTGCAATGTCATGGTTTAGTCCGGTTTCCATGTGAGAACAGATTTTACCGTCAACTGCCAGTGTCACATAGTACCATCCCATGTATCCGCTGATCTTATCATCTGTGCCGTCGTTGAACTCAACGCCCAGCAGGGTATACGGCTGCAAGCCCCTTTCTGCGGCAATGGCATTGTCTTTTGCTTCACGCTCCATGAGGGCAGCAAGCGCAGTTTCCTTTGCCGCGTCGATGATCTCCGGGTTGTACTGCACCAAAGCGGTATTGACAAGTTCCTGCTGTACGGCTTTCGTTTTGGCTTTCGGGGTCGCCTGATTACCAATAAACAGAGAGGTGCCGGTGTCAAAGCGGATTGAAACATCGCTTGTACCGCGCCATTTGCCGCTGCACGGAGAAGTCTCAATTTTTCCGGTGGTGCTGCCAAAGCACTGCGCAATCACATCGATCTTATCCTGCATGGGCAGACCGTCATATTTCTTTGCAATTTCAGCCGCCTTTTTCTGTAAATCGGTGAGAGGGGTAATGCTCGGCGGGTTTTGCTCCTGTGGTTCGGTGTTGGGCGGGACCTCTTCCTGCTCTGCCTTGGTGATTTGTCCGTCCTGCAGGACATATCCCTGTGCCGCCAGCGCGTCAAGCGTACCCTGCGTTACCTCACCGGAGAACTGCATATCGGTATCTACCAGCATTTGCAGGGTGGTCTGTACCTCGTCCCGGATCGCCTGCTGCCGTTCAGGCGGGATTTGCGCAAAGACCGGCTGCGCTGTTTCCTGCCGGATATCTTGCTCCTGCTGTAAGAACTCCGGCACCTCGGTAAACCCGAAGCTGTCACAGTAATGTGCGCTTTGCTGCTCTCCGTGATGCAGCACAATGACATCGGACACGGAAAGACTATGCCCTGTAAAATCCTCGGGGCGTTCCACATTAAACCGCACAAATAGATCCTCTAAGGTTTCCCCGTCAGCCAGCGGCGCAGAATATACAAGATCGTAATTGTCTTTCTGTACGGAAAGGCCAAGTTCCCGCAGTCGTTCCAGCGGCTCAAACCGGTAATCCCTTGTTTCGTCGCCGCCTTTGAGCTGATAAATGGAAAAGGTATTTTCCGGCTGCGGTTCTGTCAGTGCTGCGGTTTCCTGCTCCTGTGCCGTTTCCCGCTGCTGCGAAAGCGCCTGCAAGCGTTCCTCAATTTCGGTAATCAGCGCACTTGCCGTGGTACGGATGGTTTCAAGGGACGCTTTTAGTTCCTTGATTTCTTTATCGCTGCTCCAACCGGCAACATATCCGAAAGAGTAATCGGAAGTATCCAGCCCGAAGTGCTGGCACACCGTAAAGGCAATACTTTCCGCCTCCACCTCACGGGTGCGCCGGTTTGGACGGTTCTCCAGTTCCTCCGGCGGTGCGTTCAGATCAATGTCATGCAGCTTTGCGTGGGCAATCTCGTGGATTAGGGTCTTGATTGTTTGCAGTTCGCTCATGCCCTCGTCAACAGCAATGCGTTTATCTGTAAGGCTGTAATAGCCGTGTGCGCCGCCCTCGATCTTTTCCAGTTCCACCGGCACCGGGGAAACCTCTTTCAGTACGCGCCAAAAATCCTCGTATTGCTCAACGCTGCCGGTCAATGCATCTACCGAAAGATCGGGGATCTCCTTGCCGTCGGTCTGGCTCACATCAAAGACGCTTACCACCTTAAAGGCAGGGATCTTGATTTCCTGCTGCTCCATGACGGGCTTACCGTCAGCACCGATCACCGGCTGCCCGGTATCCGGGTCGATCTTTTCCGCTTCTTTCTTTATGGTGTACGGTGCCGGGGCAAAGATTTTTATGCCTTTTTCTCCGCGCTTTACATGACGCTCAAAGTCATCGCGCCACTTGCCAAAGCCTGCAACAAGGGAGGCGTCCGGCTTTTGCATCAGAATCAGCAGCGTATTGTTCAGACTGTAATCATGGAACTTGGACATGGCTTTCAGATAGGCTTGATAGCGTTCACTTTCAAACAGCTCCCGCACACCGGCTTCCAGCCGTTCCGTCACTTCCTTTACTTTGCCCTCGGTGTCCTTGGCAGTCAACTCAAAGGGTCTTGCTTCAAAATCACTCATGCGTTCGCTCCTTTCAAAAATATAGGGGTTTGGGAGTATCCCAAAAGGACAAATCCCCGCCAATCTTTAAGGAGAAAAGCGGGGATTTGTAGGGAGTGTAGCTACACTCCCTATGCTTGCTGCGTAACTTTCTTTTCTCCGGCAGAGCCGGAAACTCGTATGTCACGCTTTCAAAGCCGTTTTTCGGCTGTTTGGCAGGTTTATCCCTCGCATACCAAAAGTGCGGCTGGAAAGTGGCTTGCTGCAAGGCTTTTTCAGCCCCTAAACCGTGACTTGCAGCTTTATTTTTGCGTTTCTTTCGCGTTCACGGCGCTTGCGTTCACAAGCCATCCGCCGCGCCGCCAATACTGCGCAGGCGTCGCAGTATTTGGCGCGATTGCTGCGGGCGTGGAATGGCTTGCCGCACAGTTCACATTTTTTGCGTGTGTCATGCTGGCGCATAATATCCGCGCATAGCTCCCGGTCGGCAGGCAGTACCGCTTCCCGAAAGTACCGGCACAGCAGAGAAAAGCTGATCGCTTGCACACATACACACGGATCCCCGTCGTCCAGCAGCAGGCAGCATCCGCCGTCATTGTTTGCACAAAGGCGGCGGGTCAGCTTTTTCACCTTGCGATACTGCGCTTCATTCAGCCGGATCATTTTCGCTGCTCGATACGGTAATTCACATACTGATCGCCTGTGTCGCAGAGAAGCACCGTACCGTCATAGGTTTTACCTGTGCGCTCAGAATACAAGCCTTTGACCTTTGCCTTACCGTCTTTCAAGAGCGCAGCAGCGATTTTCTTTGAAAATACTGTTTTCCTGCTCGCAAAAAATCTGTCGTTCTTCCACATGACAAAGCGGCAGGCGCGGTTGGAACAATAATAGTTTTTCTTTCCCTCATAGACGGGGCTGCCGCAGCGTGGACAGGTGCCAATGGCTTCCTTTTCCGGTGCAAACAGTTTTTTCCCGTCCTCGGTGATGTGAGAATAATGCTTCACCAGCTCCCGCGTCAGCTCGGCAATGCCGCCCATAAACTCATCCGGATCTGCGTTACCTTTAGCAATCTCGGTCAGCCTGCTTTCCCATTCAGCGGTAAGCTGCGGGGATTTCAGCATATCCGGCAGGATCACAGCCAGATTCACGCCGTCTTTGGTCGGCACAAGGCTTTTGCCCTTGCGCTCCACAAATCCGGCAGACAGCAGCTTTTCGATCATGGCAGCGCGGGTCGCGGGTGTACCCAGTCCCTTGCGCTCGGCATCCTCCGGTATATCCTCCTTGCCTGCGCTCTCCATAGCGGACAGCAGCGTATCTTCGGTATAGGGTTTCGGCGGGGTGGTGTAATGCTCGGTAACAGATGCGGCGGCGACCGTAAACGTCTGTCCCTCAAAAAGCTCCGGCAGGGTCGCTTCGTCCTCGGTGTCCACGTCGGGCTTTCCTTTCAGCGTCAGACGAAAACAGGTGTCAATGTCTTTCCAACCGCCGTGAAGAATGTTTTTGCCCTTTACGGTAAACTGCTTGCCGCCGCACTCAAATACAGCAGTGACAGCTTCGTACACATGGGGCGGCGCGACGGCACAGAACAGCTTGCAGCAGATAAGGGACAGCAGTTTCTTTTCACTTTCTGCCAGCCCATTAAATCCGGCTTTTGCAAACTCCGCTGTGGGCAGAATTGCATGATGGTCTGTTACCTTGGCATTGTTGATAACGCGCCCCATCTCCGGGGCAAGCTCCACGCCCTGCATAAAGGGAAGCTGTGGCAGCAGTACCGCGATAAGGTCAGCAGCCGACTGTTCCATGTCGGAAGTGATGTAATTGCTGTCCGTTCTCGGATAGGTCAGCAGCCGCTTTTCGTACAGGGCTTGGGCATAATCAAGGGTCTGCTTGGCAGTAAAGCCATAAATTCGGTTGGCTTCCCGCTGTAAGGAAGTAAGGTCATAGAGCTTCGGGGGCTGCATGGTTTTCTTCTCTTTTTTCAGAGAAGCACAAACGGCCTGCGAATGTTCGCAAGCCGCTTGCAGGGCATTTGCTTCGGCAGCGTCGGCAATGCGCTCACTTTCCGCTTTCACACTGCCGCAGCCGATCTGCACAATATGATATTTTTCTTTCTTGAACGTGGCAATCTTCCCGTCGCGCTCCACCAGTAGATTCAGCGTTGGGGAAAGAACGCGCCCCACATTCAGCGTCTTATGGTACAGCACGGAGAAAAGACGGGTAGCATTGATGCCCACCAGCCAATCAGCCCGCGCACGACAGAGTGCCGAATGATACAGCGGGTCATAGTCGCGCCCTTCTTTGAGCGTGTCCATGCCCTCGCGGATCGCGCTGTCCTCCATAGAGGAAATCCACAGCCGCTTGAACGGCTTTCGGCAATCTGCCTGTCCATAGACAAAGCGGAAAATCAGTTCACCCTCGCGCCCGGCGTCGCAGGCATTTACCAGCTCGGACACATCGGCACTGTGCATAAGCTCTTTGAGAATGGCGAACTGCTTTTCCTTGCCGGGGGTCAGCGTATATTTCCAGTCCTCCGGCAAAATCGGTAAATCTTCGTATCGCCACTTTTTGAAACGCTCGTCATAGCTGCCTGCGTCGGCCATACTCACCAGATGTCCAATGCACCAGGACACCAGCAGCCCGTTGCCCTGTATGTAGCCGTCTTTTTGCTCCTTTGCCCCAAGAGCACCCGCAATGGTCTTTGCAACAGAGGGCTTTTCACAGATAATCAAAATACTCATTCGTTGTCCTCCTGTTCATCTGTCTGCAACGGCACATTGCCGTCAGCCCCATAATCACCGTAATTGTCGGTTTCTTCCTCATCGTCCTCGTCAAAATCGAACTCATCCAGCTCGGTGCTGCCTTTGGTATCGTCTTTCGGTTTGCGGAACTTGAAGTACCACACAGCAGCGCCGCCGCCCAACGCAAGTATTAAGACAATCGCAAGGATACCGCCCACATTGCTTTTCTTCGGTTCTTCGGTTGGCTCGGTCGGTTCCGGATCGGCAGGGGCAGCTTCTTTTCCGGCACACTCGCTCATACTGGTGCTGCAAATGGGGCAAGCTGTATTAACCTTGCCTGCGCTGCATTTTTCGGTGCAGCTACAGGTAATAGGGCTGTTGCCGCCCTCGTCCTCCAATAGTGCCAAAAGATCGGCTTCGTCCACGGGATTGAGGAAATAGGTGTGATACTGTTCGCCGTCCTCGTCGGCGGGCTTATCATAATCAATGATGATATACAGGGTATGTCCGCTTCGGGTTTCCACCGTAATAAACTGCTTGTTGGTTGCCTTATCAAAAAGCAGATCTCGGGTCAGCGCGATCCCGTCCTCCGTAAAAGGCGTCCCCGGTTCCACGTCCGGGGACGGCTCGGAAGCAGCAGGTTCCGTTTCTTCCGTTGCAGTGCTTTCCGGCGGCAGCTCACTGTCGTAGTAATCGCCGCCGCCTGCATAGGCAACCGTAGAAAAAGCCGTCATGCAAAGCACGGCGGCAAGCAGCACGATAACAGTACGCAGCTTTCCTTTATTCCTCGTCATTGGTCATATCCTCCTGTTCGTGATAGACATTTTCCGCAGGCGGCGCATCGTTGCCGCCGCTGCGCAGAAAGTTCATCAGTTCGTCGCGGGTCATGCACATGGAGCGCACAATGCCCACAATCTCAAAGTTTTCCTGTTCGGTGCGCTGGGCTTCCAGCTCTTTGAGCTTGTTTTGATACTCGGTAATTTTGCCACGGGTCTTTTCAATCTCCCGTTCGATACGTTCCAGCTTAGTAAGTGCCATAATGTTTACTCCTTTCGATTTTCAGATTAGTTATAAGGCGGTCTGGCGTAGGCGTAGAAATGGGACTGCCAATAGCTGCTGTTCAGATTAGAATACGAAATCGGATCCCCACAGTGCAGCATCATGGAATTGCCCACATAAATACCCACATGAGAAACGCCCGGCGTGTCATAGGTTCCCGTAAAAAACACCAGATCGCCCGGCTGGGGATTGGAAACAGGGGTAGAGATGTTATATAGCCCCTGCGCACCCAAACGCCCGGTATTGCATACGCCGCTGTTGGTCAGCACCCATGATACAAAGCCGGAACAGTCAAAAGAGGTACTTGGATTGCTGCCGCCCCAGACATACGGATACCCGATATATTTCTCTGCCTCGGCAATCAGCGTGGCAAAGGTTTCATCTTCCAGAGCTGATGCGGGAATTTCATAACCTGCAGGCCGGTTTGTTATATACCTGCTTATATATTCAGAATTACCGAACAGATCCGGTCGGTTGCCCAGCACGGACATATACAGGGCATATTTGCTCAAAGTTTCCTCGCCCATGATATACACGGGAACATGGGATAGGTTGAAGTTTTCAAGTGACACATGGCAGATGTAATAGTCATAGGGAACTTGGACGGTGTATTCGTAGGTTTCCGTGCTGGTTTCGCCTGTTTCGGGATCGGTCACAGTCCGTGTCCCCGTTCTCGTTTCCGTGCGGTAGCGCACCTCCCTTGTTACGGTTTCGGTCAGAATATATTGCTTCTCAAAGAGCATTTGCAGCGTTGCCTGTACCTCGCCAGTCGTCCATGCGCCCTCATGGAGCGCAGAGAGAATCGAGATCAGTACATAGGGGTCATGCTCGATCTCGTCAAGGTCATAGTGGTATTCGTCGTAGTCATGGGTGCTTTCGTAGGTGTCCAGATACCTTTGCAGCTCTGCTTCCAGATCGCAGTAGGCAGCTTCGGCAGCAAGAATATCCGTGTCCTCCGATTGGTAGGAAGATGCTGCGACACCGCCGCCCGCACCGGAAAAGAGAATGGAGCAGGATTGCAGCCCGCCGATCAGCAGTACAATAAGGAGGAAACCTGCAAGGACAATCAGGCAGCCTTTCCAATGCCGCGCTGCAAATGCAACCGTTTTCTTTGCTTCCTCGGCAACACGCTTTGCCGCTTTCGCGGACGCTTCGGCGGTCTTTTTGGTGGTCTGCGCGGTTTTCTGCGCTGTACTGCCTGCCGTTTTTGCCGCTCTTGCTGCCTTGGCGTATTCCCGCTTTAACCGCTGTTTCTGGAAAAACTGGTTGAGAGGATTGCCGGAAAGAAGCGCCGGATTGTCGTGCAATGCCTTTTGATACAGATATTCCGCATTGGCTTTGACCGCTTTTTGCTCGGCTTTTGCCGCTGCCCGGTAAGGTTTCAGCTTATGACGGCGTTTTGCATAGCGGTATGCACCGCCAGCGCCGCGCTCGGCAAGTTCCTCGCCCTTATGTCCGCTTTCCACACCGACGTTTTCATTCTCAACCTCGTGAATTTTCCCATGGATAAGCATTGCTGCCTCCCGCACGGGTCGGCCTGCCGGATTGGATTTGATCTTTGGGGCAGGTTTATCCACCTTATCAAAGCGCAGCTTGGTATGCGCCGTTCCGTTTGCCTCGTCGAAAACACGCTTTTTGTGTAAAACACTTTTTTTCGGTATAGCTTCCCGCGCAGCGTCCAGCTTATCTGCCCGTGTTTCGGATTTGCGGATATACTTTTGCAATGCCGGATCGCCGCGTTCCTCGTCGGTGAATTGCAGCCGGGAGCCGGGGCGCTGCCGGACAGCTTCGCCCTCACGGATCTTGCTGTTTGCTTTTCGGATTCGTTTTCTTGCGGCATGAGCGTCATGCTCAGATACAGCGCGGTTCAGTGTCTTTTCCTCTGTGCCGCCCGCAGAAACCGGAAGATCCTCCTGCGCCGCAGGGGAAAGATTTTGTTCCGCATCCCTGCCGGAAACGCTCTGTACTTCGCCCGTCGTCTGATTTTCCCGCACCAGCCCGTCACGGGTCATGTGCTGGGTAATTTTATCCCGGGGTTTTAATGGGTCTTTCAAGTGGTATCACCTCCGATCCGATCCCTTGCAAGGGAACAAAACGCTGTGTTCAGTTCAATGCCGATGTAGTGCCGTCCGTGCCGTTTTGCCGCAAGCCCCGTCGTACCGCTGCCCATGAATGGGTCAAGGACAACCCCGCCTGCCGGACATCCTGCCAGTATGCAGTTTTCTGCCAGCTTTGGCGGATAGGCAGCAAAATGCCCGCCCTTGTACGGCACGGTGTTGATAAACCACACGTCGCGCTTAGCCCGGACGGGCGAAATCATTTCGTCGGTTATGCTGCCTTTTTCTCTGGGCTTGTTAATATTTTGGGTTTGCGGCTGACCGGGAACGGGAGAAGAATACTTGCCCACGCCGCGCCCGTTTTTCTTGCGCAGGGCAGTTGTGGGCGCGATCGGCTCGGCTATGGCCTGCCAGTCGTAGAAATACCGTTTGCTTTTGGAAAACAGAAAAATGTGTTCATGGCTGCGGGTACACCGGTCTTTGATACTTTCCGGCATGGGATTTCCTTTTGCCCAGATAATGTCGTTGCGCAGATACCAGCCTGCACCGCGCAGGGAGAACGCCAACATCCACGGGATTCCGATCATGTCCTTTGGCTTGCAGCCCTGTACCATGCGGGACAGGGAAACAATCTGCCCGTTGCGCCCATTCGGATATTTGGGATCCCGGGCAGTACCCTTACCGGACGTGCCGCAATAGCTGTCCGCAATATTCAGCCAGAGTGTCCCATCCGGGCGCAGCACACGCATTACTTCACGGAATACCGCCGTCAGCCGTGCTATGTATTCCTCCGGTGTGTCCTCACGCCCGATCTGCGCGTCCATGCCGTAATCACGCAAGCCATAATACGGCGGCGAAGTCACGCAGCAATGGATGCTGTCCTCCGGCAGGGTTTTCAGCACAGACAGGCAATCGCCGCAAAGGATGGTGTCAATGGGCAGGCTCATTGTCCGTTCACCTCACTTGGCTTGGTGGACATGATACGGTAAAGCTCGGTGTCCTTGGGAAAGTGATCCACGAAAGGCAGTATCACGTTTTCAAAGAACAAAAGACCTTCGCCCGGCGCGGAGTTGGTAACGTATTTAAGCTGCTCCGATGAAATGTTCAGCCGTTCCGCAAGGATTTTGCGGTCGCCTGCCGCTTGGTTGAGCATACAGATATAGTCAGAGTTTTCAAGGATGTTTTCAATTTCCGGTGAAGATAAAAGATCCTTGACGTTCTGGGTCGCGCCCGTCGGCACGCCGCCCCATTTTCTGAAACGCTTCCATATCTCTGCGGAATAGGCTGCGGTCTGCGGTTCTTTCAGAAGCAAATGGAACTCGTCGGCATAATACCATGTGGAAACGCCTGCGTTGCGGTTGAGTGTAACACGGTTCCATACCTGATCCTGAATAATCAGCATCCCCGGCTTTTTCAGATTCTTCGGCAGTTCCTTAATGTCATAGCAGACAAAGCGGTTGTTGATGTCTACCGTCGTTCTGTGGTTGAAGAAGTTAAGGGATCCCGATACATACAGGTCAAGCGCCTGCGCTACCCGGTCAGCTTCCGGTAAATGCTGCGCCGTCAGCGCGTCGTGCAGGTCGGACAGGATCGGCATATTCTCCGGGCATGGGTCAGCAAAGTAGGGCTGGTAGATCCGCTGTACCGCCCGATCAATTACCGTTCTTTCAATGGCTTCCAGTCCGGCCTTGCCGCCCATAATCAGCTCACAAAAAGACAGCACAAAGTCGGATTTCAGCGCCAGCGGGTTTTCGTCCTCGGAATAATTCAGATTGATGTCCAGCGGGTTCACATAGTCGGTGCTGGTGGATGACAGCCGGATAATCTGCCCGTGGAGCAGCTTCACCAGTGGCGCATATTCGCCCTCCGGGTCGCACACGATCACATGGTCGCCGGTTTTCAGAATCACGCTTACCATCTCGCGCTTACAGGAAAAGGACTTGCCCCCGCCGGGTGTACCGAATACCAGCCCGTTGGGAGAACGGGCATTTTTGCGATCCAGCATGATCATGTTGCCGGATTTGGCGTTCAGTCCGTAATAAAAGGCGTCGCCGCCCATGAACAGCTCCTGTGTAACAAAGGGAACGATAATCGCGACGGCAGAGGTCGTCATTCCCCGTGTGATTTTGATCTGGCTCACCCCCAGCGGCAGGGACGATACAAGCCCCTGTTCCTGCTGGAAGTCCAGACGGATAAGCTGGCAGTTGTATTTCTGCGCCACGCCTGCGGCGCGGAACACGTCATTTTCCAGCTTGCGCCTGGTATCGCCATAGTTCAGCACAAGGAAAGTGATCATGAAATAACGCTCATTGCGGCTTTGCAGTTCGTTTAAGAGCTTTTTCGCTTCGCCGCCGTAGGTCGCAAGGTCAGAGGGAAGTATGTCCATATCGTAGCCGTCCCGGACAGCTTTTTTCTGTTCCTGTATCTTCATGGCGTCGAGATCGGTAATCTTGCGCTTGATCATTTTGACGGCTTCCGACTGATCCAGCGCCTGTACGTGGAGATTGACCACAATGCCCGAATCGGTATCCAGAAAGTCCGTCAATACATGATCGTTCAGCTCCGGGGTGATAATTTGCAGGAAGCTGGCTGCGCACAGCTTTCCGCCCATCTGGAACATCCGGCTGTTCTTAAAAGCAAATGAGGACGGAGCGATAAAGTCTTTGGTGGACAGCCCGCTTGGGGCAAGCCAATTCCAGTCAAAAGAAAACCGCTCGCCATCCGGGTGCATGATGCCGTGCAGCACTTCCAGCCGATCTTTGCCGTCCAATGCCCGCGCTGCTGCGCCCATCACCTTGAAATAGCCCATTAGGTCGGTTTCAATGCGGGTAAGCCGCGCCCGCGCTGCTTTCAGATTGTCTGCCTCAATGGTATAGGTCAGATACTTGGTCTTGACGTTTCCGTTATTGCCCCGTTCAAGCTGACGTTTCAGAATCCCCGTGTTCTCCTGCCGGATATGGTCTAATCCGTCGCCGCAAAGCGGAATCTCAAAACTCTGTGCAAGCTGCTCCCGGTCGGTTTTCCGGTTGACAAAGGTAAGCTGCACATGAATGGAAGCGTCCAGATAGTTGTACAGATCACACAGGTATTCAAAAATCGCCGTCTGATCGTCCGGCTGGGCAAGCTGGTAGTTCACATCGAAAAACTCAATGCTTTTGGAATAGCTCCTGCCGCCCAGATAGCAGATACCGTCCGGATGCATGGTCTGATAGGGAATCGTGTCCTGCGCCGTATGGGGCTTGCCGTCGCCCTTATACTTGCGGATGATCGTCTCAATTTCTCTTTTTTCCGCGCGGGTGAGTTTACGCTTTGCCGCTGCGTTTTCCGCTGCGGGTTTTGTCGCCTTGGACAATCGCTTTTACCTCCTTTTCCATTTGATATTGCCGCACAAGGGCGGCGTATGCGTTATCGGTCTGATAGGGGCGCTCCTTTGGACGGATAAAGCAGCTTTCAATCATCTGCCGCAAAACCACTTCAAGGGGCTGTCCGTTCTTCTCATATACGCCAAACAGGAATCCGGGAAGCATGACAAGGATCATCACCATTGCCGCAGCCGTGGTTCCTGCGCTGTCTTTGAGCAAAAAGAACAGCGGCACTCCCATAAGCGCCGCCACGCCAAAACAGATCAGTTGTCGTTTGGTCAAATTGAAAAGCACCTTGGACTTAATCTTGTTCAAGTCCTTCGGCACATTCACATAAGCCATCGTTCCTCCTTTCCGCAAGCGTAATATCGCTTGCAATTTCATTGCCCCAAACGTCCCAGCCCGGTGCTTTCTGCCGGGCAAACAGTTCTAAACGGGGCAGGTCGCCCATAAGGGCAAGGATTTTCTGCCTTGCTTCATCTGGCTTTTTACTGTGCTGTTCGATGGGCGAGATAATGAATTGATGTACGCCTGCGGACTGCCGTTTCGGTTTTCCTTTGGTTGCCAACAGGCATATTTCTGCGTTGCCCCGCGTCCAATAGCCCAATCCATAAAACCATGTGGGATTTTTCCGGTTCCGTTTCAGCCAGACAAAGGCCACCGTCTTATACTGAAAGCCCCACGCCTTGATCAGACGCAGCGCCTCGGGCAGCTGGGGAAAGGTTGCCCACAGGAACAGGGCGCAGTCTTTTGCGGTCAGTTCTGCCACCGGCAGAGCGCAAAGATTATCTATGCCCATGGTGGGATAGTGGTTTTCTGCCGCGCCCTGCACCTTTCCGCTTTCATAGTGCCAAGGTGGGTCGGCATAAATGATATTGTATTTTCCGATAGTCACACCTCCGTCAATGTGCGCCGAACACTGCGATTGCCATGCTGCCGGTTTTGAACAGGCAGAAGCACAAAAGCACCGTGTAGCCCATCGCCCGCCAGATCGCGCCGGAGATGTCGCCGCCTGCGCCGATGGTCTGTATCAGTACCGCATAGATGCCCACGCATACCATAATGAGAAATGCCTGAAACGCCAGTGCCAGCAGAGATTTCAAGTAATTCTGCCCGACGCTGCGCCATTCGCTGTTTGCCATGGTGGAAAGCGGAATCGGGCCAAGTGAGGTCACAAGGTAAATCTGAATCATCCTGCCGTAGATCACCAGCATAATGCAGATAGACAGGATATTCATGGTCAGCCCCACAAACAGGGATTGAAACCACAGTCCGATCAGCCCGCCAAGGCTCATTGCTTCAAGCTGCGCTTCAAGGTCTGTTACCACAGAAGCAAGGTCAATGCTGGTATCGCTGATAATCACGCCTGCGCTCTGGTTGACCACCTGCTGCGCCATATCGAAAATCCCCATGACGATATTCCATGTATTTGTAACAATCAGAACAGCAGCAAAGGACTTAAACACCCATTTGAAGAACATAAAGGTGTCAATGTCGTGCATATTGTTCTTCTCCGTCACCATCTGGATCAGCTCATAGCACATGACAAAGGCGAGGATTGCGCCTGCTATCGGGATAATGACTGTTTCGGAAAGGCTGCGGATCATGTTAAAAATTCCGGCGTTCCAGCCCTGCGGCGTTGCGCCCACTTCACCGGCGATTTCGCCCACCTTTTGGTTGACGGTATCAAATAGGCCGGTCAGGTTTCCAATGATACCGTCCGTCAATATGCCCCTGAACCATTCTTCGAGCCAATCAAGTATCAAATGGCAGCACCTCCTTTCCCGCGCCCGCCCGTTTTACACGGACGGGCGCGAAAGATTGATACGGGCAAATTAACCGAACAGGCCGGAGAGCAAAGGTACAAGGATCAGACCGATGAGGGCGACACCGCCGCCAGCCATGAGCTGCTTCATGCCCTGGCTCTTTGCTTATGTGTGATAAAGAAGCAATAGAAGTGCAAAAAATTTTGCCGTTCCTATCCGACACTTGGCCATTGTGTCGGATAGGTCGGGCGGTTATTCGGGCAAGTCAATCTTGCCGACAAAGCTGTAATAAATCTCAATGTCCTGCCTGCGGGTGCCGTTCTCATCATAGCTGCACTCATGCACCACAATTTTCTCGATCATTTCCCGCAAGAGAGTGGGGGTCAGTTCTTCAAAGGCAAGGTGCTTGCGGACAATGCCCATAAATTTCTCGGCGTTGACGGTAGCTGCCTGTGACTTGTCCAGTTCGGCTTGCAGGGCGGCGGCTCTCTTTTTCAGCTCCGCTTGCTCGGCTTCGTAGTCAGCCGACAGTTCCATGAAACGCTCATCGCTGATTTTGCCGTTTACATTGTCCTCATACAGCCGCTTGATAATGCGGCTGATTTCAGAAATGCGTTCCTGCGCCTGTTCAAGCTGCTTGATGGCTGCGGCGGTCTTTCGCTTGCCGCCGATCTCGTTCTGCTGGACAAGTAGTTTCACAAACCGGCTCTCATGCTTGGCTGCGTATTCGGTCACTTGCCGGAGATTTGCCAGGACACCAGCGGTCAACAGATCGGTGCGGATAAAGTGCGCCGTACAGTTGCGGGTGCGCTTCTTGTAGCTGCCGCAGATGTAGCAGTCCTGTTTGCGGTCTTTGTTCTGATACCGCTGCTGATACAGCACATGGCCGCAGTCGGCGCAGAACAAAATCCCGGAGAACAGCCCCACTTCATCGTAGCGGTTCGGGCGTTTGCGCTGTTTGCGTAACTCCTGCACCCGTTCCCATGTTTCCTTGTCGATGATCGGCTCATGGTGGTTCTCGAAAATGGCCTGCTTCTCGACGGGGTTCTCTATGCTGTGCTTGACCTTATAAGAAGGCTTTTCCGTTTTGAAGTTCACCAGACATCCGGTGTACTCTCGGTTTTCGAGGATATGAACGACGGTGTTGGTCGCCCATTTGCACTCATAGCCTGGGTGATAACGGCGGGTGCTGCCTGTCCGCTGATATTCCAGCGTCCCCGGCGTGGGGATTTGCTGCTCCGTCAGCATACGGGCAATCTTGGTCGGGCCGTTCCCGGCAAGGCAAAGCTGGTAAATCTGCTGCACCACCGGGGCGGCTTCCTCGTCTATAATAAAATTCTCGTCCTCGTCCATCACATAGCCGTAAACCGGCTTGCTGGTAACAGGCTTGCCGCTCATGCCTTTTGACTTTTTCACTGCCTTGATTTTCTTGCTCGTATCTCTCACCAGCCATTCATTGAACAGATTTCGCAGCGGGGTAAAATCGTTGTCCATGCCCTCGCTGGCACTGTCCACATTATCGTTGACAGCGATAAAACGCACACCCTTTTGAGGGAACAGCATTTCCGTGTAAAACCCTACCTGCAAGTAGTTTCGCC